>OHRU01000954.1_pt1 | contig 10488 bp, 5 predicted proteins | sample 1578491 | NCBI WGS metagenome assembly OHRU01 (sample SAMEA3879565, study PRJEB24766) | human gut metagenome | biome: human-associated habitat; feature: feces | place: USA | collected 1985/1987 | reverse complement strand
GTTGATATTTTTTAACATGTCAAGCGGAGCTGCCTCTGCTATTTCATGCATCCTTTTATTGTGTGCCTCTAAAAGTATTCTCTCATGCTCTATAAGCTCATTTTTGCCGAGCAGCTCAAACAGCTTCATCCTGCTTTCCCTGTATATCGAATAGGCAAAAAATTCGTTTCCCTCCGCATTAACGAGATATCTCTCCGCATCCTCAAAACGTAAAAAGGCTTCTTCCTTTTCACCATCGTGCCACAAGAGCATGGCTGATGCAAAGGAGTAAAGGAACATCTCATCATCGCATCTGGAATAGTCCTGGACTGCCTCAGTTCTTGTGGTGTCAATTACTCTGTAGATGACATAATTAAGAAACTGCTTGCAGCTGAGCAGATAGCGCTCACAGCTGAATCTGTCACCCGAAAATATAGATGCAAGCGCAAGAAGCGCATATACCTTACTCGTGTTGCACACTCTTAAGCTGTTTAGATGAAGCTTTATAATAGTCTTCATGGCAACTAAAAGTGCATGGACAGCCTCCTTATAATTGCCCTGCATGATATAGTTAAGAGACTTGTTATAATACACCTCAGCTATATCCTCCGGCATCTTCAGGTAATATAACATATTGATTGCAGCATTGTAATAATTGTCAACCAGCTCATTTTTACCCATGGCACTTAAATTGTAGCCTATAGACGTAAGCACTCTCGCAACATATATATTGCCGTGCCCCTTCATGAACTCGTATGTACGGATAACATATAAAAAGGCTATCTCATTGAGACCGCTTGTGCTGGCAAGCATGATAGTCTTCTGATATGCATCATACACAAGCTGCTCATTTCCTATCTCCTTCGCAAGCTCAAGCCCCTTTGTAAAATGCTTTAGTAATGATTCATCATAAAAGGACTGCTTCACCACATCCCGGCTATTGTCGTATGCGTAAATATATATATGTGCCAGATGATTCCTGTAGCCGTGCTTTATGAGCTTTTCTATAATTTCATCACTGACAGGTATATCCTGTACACAGAAGAATATATTGTACCAGCCTGACATCTTTATCATGACTGACAAAAGCTCTGCCTTAAATATCAGTGTGTCATCCTCTGCCAAAACTGCATAGTCATAGGCACTCTTTGCACTGTTTCCGGCCTTCTCAAGCTTGCCCTGATACATATAGCAGGTGCCCTTCATGAAATAATACAGCGAAAGATAATGCTCACTGTCATTTTCCGGTATCAGCGCTTTGTATTCATTCGTGAGCTCAATCGCTTTGGACATCTCTCCAAGTAAAACAGACGTCCTTGCATAGACCATATAAAAGCGGCGCAGGCTTTTCTCATCAATCCATGCATCCTCAAACTTAAGCTTATGCTCTATGATGCGGCAGCCTCTCCTTGCCTGCTCAAAATCCAGAAACTCCATGATATTTGATGCTTCCTGTATACTCTGCTCAAAGTTCATAGTGATATACAGCTCATCATCATTTGTGGTTTTTATGTTATTTTTAAGTGGTCCGGCACTGCCTATATAGTATATGGCGCTCCTGTCCTCAAGCGACTCAACTATACGATCCCACACCTCAACAGTGCTGTCTGCACCCTTGACTATGGCATTGACACCTAACACGATACCGATATTGGCGCATGGATTGTCAATCAGATACTTGATGGTCTCAATTGAGCTCTTAGATGCCATCTGGAATCTGTTTATCACAATCATCAAAGGCCTCACCTCAGAAAGCCTCTTGAGCATGTCAGCTATGGCCATCGTCATGCGTCTCTGCTCGTATGCTACCTCATTTAACAGCACTGTCTCCTCTCTGAAGCACTCACCGGTCTCATAATAGCTGTTTAACACCTGTCTGTGCAGATAGTACACACCGCACTCCTTCTGGAAATCATCAAAGCTTCCGCCTATGAAGCGCCTGTGCATATTGCATATGATGTCCAAAAATGGCTCATAAGCTCCGACCAGCGTATTGTAAGAGAACTCACTGTATGCAAAAAAGACGTTATCCTCATTGCTTTGATAACGTCTTATAACCTCAAGATTTTCAATCGAAAAATCATTGCTATAATTCGCCATTACGATATTTCGAGTCTCTTTTCCTATGCGATTGTAAATCTGCTCGATTACCCCGCTATAATACTTCTCTATCATCTAATTACCCCATCATGTTCCAAAGCCGACACAGTGTATATCAATCCTCCTGTAATCAAGCTTTTCCGAAATAATCCTAAAACCATAGTAGACCAAAACTCCTAAAAAGTCAATCTTTTGACTCAATAATGATAAATTTTCCTCTATGGATATCAACCACTGCATGGTCATCTACTATTTCATTGGATATACCAAGCGATGTAAACCTGTCAAAGGAATAATCAGTAACAGGATACTTAAAGCCTCTAAGGCTTACCTCATTGTCGTCTGTCACTGCTATAAGCGAGACAAACCTGCCATACTGGGCTGATTTTTCAATAGTTACCGGCTTATCCGCCATCCTTATACGGTTGTTTGTGTCGATAATGCTGATATCAGTTTTACTTTCCAATCCTATTCCCAAGAGTGAAATATTTCCAAGCACATGGTCTATTCTGCTTCCTGTTGCTCCAAGCATCACTATGCTTCGTGCACCCTCGCTTATGGCAAGTCTTATGGCATACTCTGTATCAGTATCATCCTTTATGGGATTGAGCCTGTGTATCTCGGTCTGTCCTTTTCTCTCAAAAAATTCTAAGGCCTTTGTCGTGGCTGAATCGAAATCACCTACAATTATATCAGGCGTGACACTGTTTTCGTACAGGAAATCCATTCCGCTGTCAGCCGCAATTATGGCATCTATTCCGTCAGTCTTTATCTCATTTAAGCCGAATTCCTTATCTATTTTTCCACCACATACAATCAAATACCTCATTTTATCCACCTTCTTATAAATAACATATCCACATTCGCTACAGCCCCGGAAGCATTTTTGTTTTAACCTGCATCTGTTACATCATGATATTCAGAAAACCCTTTACATTTTCTTCTATATCTCCGCTAAACACCGCACTTCCCGCAACAATGATATTGGCTCCTGCCGCAAGCAGTGTCTCCACGTTCTCAAGATTAACACCACCGTCCACCTCGATATCAGCCTTATTTGCGGTTTTCTCAAGAAGCGCCTTTAAGTCGCGCACCTTGTCTACAGTGTACGGAATAAGCTTTTGTCCTCCAAAGCCCGGATTTACAGTCATGATAAGCACCATGTCCACCTTTGGAAGCACATACTCTATGGCTGAGAGCGGAGTAGCCGGATTTAATGCTACACCTGCCAGTATGCCTTTTTCCTTTATTGCCTCGATTGTCCTGTCAAGATGCTTACATGCCTCCGCATGGACTGTGATGATATCTGCTCCTGCTGTCGCAAAATCATCTATATATCTGACCGGCTCATCTATCATCAGATGCACATCAAACATACGCTCTGTGCACTTTCTGATTGTCTTTATGACCGGCAGTCCTATTGATATGCTTGGAACGAAGCTACCGTCCATAACATCTATATGCACATACTGTGCTCCGGCCTCATCAAGCTGCTTAAGCTGCTCTCCGAGTATTGAATAATCCGCTGATAAAATTGATGGTGATAAACAGTTCATGTTTTCCTCCGTTTGATTATGTTTTAAATTAATACTTTTGTCTGTTTTTAAGCTCCTCATATAAAAGCTTATAATTATCATACCGCACCTGCGATATTTTCCCATCTGCAAGAGCTTCCTTCACGCCGCAGTCCGGCTCATTTATATGACTGCAGCCCTGAAACCTGCAATATGGCTCATACTCTACAAACTCCGGATAACATGTCCACAGATCTTCCTTTTCAAAGCCCGGCACATCCATCGAGCTAAAGCCCGGTGTATCCATGATATACGTGCCATCCTTTATAGGGATAATCTCAGAATGTCTGGTCGTATGCTTTCCGCGCTCTATTTTCTCACTTATATGTCCGGTCTCCATCTGCACATCATCCTGCAGACAGTTGATGATAGATGACTTGCCAACTCCCGAGGGGCCTGCAACCGTGGTTGTCCTTCCCTCTAAAATGTGCTTTATCTCATCTATGCCCTCACCTGTTTTCGTGCTGGTAAAAAGCACTCTATAGCCTGCCGGCTCGTATATGCTTTTAAGCTCCTGCTGCTCTTTAGGTGTGATTAAGTCCTTTTTGTTGAAGCATATGGTAACCGGGACATGCTGGTACTCCATCATACACAAAAACCTATCAAGCAGGTTGAAATTGGGATCCGGCTTTGCGGATGCAAAAATAACCAGGGCCATGTCTATATTGGACACAGCCGGCCTGATAAGTTCGTTTTTCCGTGGCAGTATACGCTCGACATTGCCTATGTGCTTTTCATCATCGAGGACTGCTATGTCGACGATATCGCCTACCAGCGGCTTTATCTTTTGTTTTCTGAAGGTGCCTTTTGCTTTGCACTCGTAGAGAGTGCCGCCTGTGGCAGTTTCTTTTGCTTCTTTGGTTTCTTCTACGTAGACGTAGTAGAAGCCGGCAATTCCTTTAATAATTTTTCCTGTCATGGTTTTCCTTGTGTGCTTTTGTATTTGCAGGAGTCACGCTTTCGGCGGGGTGCATGCCGCGCTTTGAGGTTGTGCGGGTGGCGGAGGCAGGCATATATTCCTCTTAAAAAATATGAAGCAAACCCCGGGCTCTCCTACGGACAGGCTATGGCTTGCTCTGCCCTGTTCTTTCCTCGGTAGGTTTATGGCACCCCGGGGCATTTCATATTTTTTCCTCGGAACACATGCCTGCCCCGCTTCCTTAGTTTCTCTCCGCGAGTTCAGGTTTTCGTCCGCGGGTTGGTGTGGTAGTGGGGTGCGGATAGCACCCACTTTGTGGGTGCTATCCGGTGGCTACAATAAAGACATGTATTGTGTTGCTGTTTTGTGTGCTATATGTGTATTGTGTGTATTTACAAATATGATGGCGATACGGAAAACTTGACGTAGCTGCGCTACGGCTCGTTTTCCTCATGCTCATTTTTTATAATATTAACAATCAATATCATACAAATAGTTATCTAACAGTAACTTCCTTAGTTGCAGTCTTTCCCGATTCTCTATTTTCAGTTCCATCTTCATTTGTCGTAACTAAATCATATGTCCATTTTACTGTTGCAATTGCTGATGAACCATCAATTGTTCCAGATACTGTAACCGAAGCACCCGTTACATTACCAGAAGCATATTCTTTCTCATCATCATGCAGACTATATGTTCCTGATATATTTTCTGCTTTTGCACCCTCTGGTATATCCAATGACAATGTCGTTGAAACCTTCTTTGAAACCTGCTGCTTACCCTTACTGAGTGTCAGTGTGATTGTGGTGCCTGCGGCTACGGTTTCGCCGGATTTGGTCTGGCTGATTACGCTGCCGGCGGGTACTGTGTCGCTGTACTGGGAGTCGGCATAGGTGTACTTGAGCCCTGCTCCTGCGAGGGCGCTTTCTGCATGTGACTGTGAGGCACCTACTACGTTTGGCACGGTGATTGGCTTCTGGCCCGGTGAGAGGGTGACTGTTACTGTGCTGCCCTTTGCGGCCTGTTTCTTTGCTGATGGTGACTGTGCTGTTACTACATCTCCTGCTACACTGTCATTGTAATCTCCATACTCGAAGGTGACACTAAAGCCTGCTGACTCGAGTGTACTCTTTGCTGAGCTCTTGGTCTTTCCGATTACACTTGGTATCTTGACCATCTCTGATGTACTATCACCTTTTCCTGCGATAACTACATTAATCTGTGAACCACGCTTTACTGTATCTCCGGCCTTGACATCCTGCTCAAGGATTGTGCCATCCTTTTGATCTGACTGCTTTGTCTCAAATGCAAATACTGTGAGGTCAAGCTTTAAGCGGTCTACTGCCTTCTGAGCATCCTCCACTGACATGCCTCTGATGTCAATCATCTGGCCCTCTGTCTCAGTCTGTGTCTCTGACTCTGATTCAGACTCGGTCTGTGTCTGTGACTCTGTCTGCTGTGACTCTGAGTTCTTTTTGCCGCCAAACTTAAACACTCCTGCCACTGAAAGTGCAAGATATATGATAACTATTACAATGATTACGGCTGTTACTATACCCATGATTGTGATTGCTTTATCCATCTTTGGATTTAAAAGCTTGCCGTCATCATCATCGTCTTCGTCGTCTTCGTCTTCTTCGTCATCATCGTCGTCTAAGAGTGACTCATCATATTCATCATCATCGTCTTCATCGTCAGCATACTCATCACCATTATCTGCATCGGTATCATCATCGTTTAAGTCCTCTGCAACACCTCTGCCTTCTTTTATCTTGTCAAGCTCCTCCGGGCTTATAACCTTGGTCTTGCCACCGTCAACGAGTGGTGCTATTGTAACGAAATCCTCATCAGGATGCGCAAGAGAGCGCCTTATGTCTGTGAGAAGCTCCTCAATAGTCTGGTATCTGCGGTCCGGTGTCTTTTGTGTACACTTTAAGATGATTTTCTCAAAGCTGATTGGCAGATCCGGTGCGTAGATGCTTGGCCTTGCAATCTCCTCCTGTAGGTGCTGCAGTGCAACTGCCACTGTGGTATCACCGTCAAACGGCACACGGCCTGTAACCATCTCAAACATTACGATTCCCAGTGAGTAAATATCACTTCTGCCATCGACGAAGCCGTTTCTTGCCTGCTCCGGAGATGCATAGTGTACTGAGCCCATCACATCTGAGCTTATTGTATTTGAAGATGTAGCCTTTGCAATTCCAAAGTCTGTCACCTTTACCTTGCCATCTGTAGAAATAATGATATTCTGCGGCTTGATATCACGGTGAATGATATTTTTATTGTGAGCGGCCTCTATGCCCCTTGCCACCTGGATTGCAATACTTGCAGACTCCTTGAATGACAGCTGGCCCTTTTTCTCGATATAAGTCTTAAGTGTGATACCCTCGACATACTCCATGACAATGTAGTACAGACCATTCTCGCTGCCTACATCATAGATATTTACGATATTTGGATGCTCAAGTCCTGCTGCTGACTGTGCCTCAGCACGGAACTTGGTCACAAATGAACTATCCTCCGAAAACTCCTGCTTTAAAACCTTTATAGCTACAAAACGGCTCAGTATATGGTCTTTTGCCTTGTATACATCAGACATGCCGCCTGCGCCAACCTTGCTTAGGATCTCATATCGATCCGATAAAAAACTTCCTATCTCTAACATCTGTTATTACCTCGTCTTAAAATGGTTTAATAATCATTACAGTGATATTATCGCGGCCACCGTTTGCATTGGCCATGGCGACAAGCTGTGACGCTGCTGTCTCGATATTATCATTTTGCCTAATAGTATCGCATATTTCTTTATCTCTCACCATATTGGTAAGTCCGTCTGTACACAGAAGAATCCTGTCGTCCTCACATAGCTCGACCTCAAAAAAATCTGCCTCCACATGATCTGCTGCCCCGACAGCTCTCGTGATGATATTCTTGTCCGGATGAACTCTCGCCTCGTCGGCATTTATCTCACCCATCCTGACCATCTCATCAACCAGTGAATGATCCCTGGTAATTTGTCTGATCTGCTCTGTGCCACCTACAATATAAAGCCTGCTGTCACCTATATTGGCCACAAAAAGCTTGTTTCCTATAATAGTTCCTACGACTAAGGTGGTACCCATTCCACGCTTAGCTTCATCCTCACGAGACTCAGCCACCAAAAGCTCATTTGCCTTGTTGATAGCCTCTTTGATGATGGATACCGGTTCATCCCCGGCATTTCTCGATACCGATGCAACCACACGCTCTATAGTGTATCTGGAAGCATAGTCACCGGCTTTGTGTCCTCCCATTCCATCTGCTACGATGAAAAGATTCGGAAGATTTCCTACTGCAGTGTCAGACGAGAAATAAAAATCCTGATTCATCTCACGAATAGCACCTGCATCCGTAATGGAAAACGTCTTCATCTAGTTTATTCCTCTCTCTTTATCTATATGCTTCTTGCGAAGCTGTCCACAGGCACCGTCTATATCTCTGCCCATTTCCCTTCTAATAGTAACATTAATTCCGTTTTTTTCAAGCCTATTTTTAAAAGCCTCTATAACACCCTTGTTGGACTGCACGTAGTCGCGCTCCTTTATCGGGTTTACCGGAATCAGATTTATATGGCAGTTCATGCCATGTACGAGTGCCGAAAGCTCTGCTGCATCCTCGGCTGTATCGTTCACTCCGCCTACCAGGCTATACTCAAAGGTGACTCTGCGGCCAGTCTGTGCAAAATAATATTTGCATGCATCGACCACATCATGTATATCATAGCTGTTTGCAACCGGCATGAGAGCTTTTCTCTTTTCCTGGTTGGAGGCATGCAGTGAAAGCGCCAGCGTGATAGAAAGCTTTTCATCTGCAAGCTGTCTCATGCGCGGTACGAGACCACATGTGGAAACTGTCAGATTGCGCTGGCTGATATTGATACCGTTTTCATCAGTAAGAAGCTCTATAAAGCGCAGCAGATTGTCGTAATTGTCAAGCGGCTCACCTGTCCCCATGACAACTACATTTGAGATGCGCTCTCCTATGTCCTTGCCTATCTGATAAATCTGGTCAATCATCTCAGACGGCCTAAGCCCCCTAACGAGACCATCAAGAGTAGATGCACAGAATCTGCACCCCATCCTGCAGCCAACCTGCGAAGATATGCATACAGAGTTTCCATGCTTGTACTTCATAAGTACACTTTCTATGACGTTGCCATCATCGAGTGCAAAGAGATATTTTCTCGTGCCGTCAAGCTTTGACACCTGCACCTCCTCTTTTTTTAGCGAGATGAGTATTGCATTGTCCTTTAATACCTGTATGAACTTTTTTGAAATATTGGTCATCTCATCAAAGCTGTCCACATGCTTCACATGAATCCACTCATATATCTGCTTCGCACGGAATTTCTTCTCTCCGAGCGATATGATAAACTCTGTGAGCTCGTCCATATTCATTGATTTGATGTCAGTTAGTTGTTCTTTTATCTGTTCCATATCATTTTTATTAAGTCTGCATTTAACTATTGTTTTATAAATGTTTTTTCTTATTTGTTTTGCTTATTGTTTATTACTTCACTAATTATATCCTGAAATCTGGTTTCGTAATTAAAATTCATCATTTAAATCTGCATAAACAAATTCTTCTAATTCGAACCAATTTATATTTATTATTTATTTTAATATCATAATTTGCTTTTTATGAATCTTGCAATAAAGAATCCGTCACTTCCATGCTCACCGGGCAGTATCTGTTTCATTCCGGTGCCTTCAGCAAAGCTCTTATCCAGCTCAAACTCCGGATGCTTTTCAATAAACCACCTCACATTGTCCTCATTCTCAGCCTCATCTATCGTACATGTACTGTACACGAGCACTCCGTTTGGCTTCACGTATGTATGCACGGTATCAAGTATCTGTCTTTGAAGAGCGGCAAGCTCATCTACAGACTCAGGCGTCATCTTGTAGCGGATATCCTTCTTTCTGCCGAGCACTCCAAGCCCTGAGCACGGCAGATCACAAATGAGTATATCTGCCTTTCCCGCCGAATCAGCATCAAATACTGTGGCATCCCACACCTCTGCCGACATATTGTTAAGGCCATGCCTTTCTATATTTTCCTCAATCATATCGACCTTGTTATCGGTCAGGTCACGTGCGAGCACATGGCCGCTTCCCTGCAAAAGCTCAGCTATATGGGTGCTCTTGCCACCCGGTGCTGCGCATACATCTATCACATAGTCGCCCTTCTTTGGAGCAGCCGTCTGTGCAACAAGCATGGAGCTGATATCCTGCACATAGAAAAGTCCGTCTCTGAAGCTCTGCAAGCCATTCAAATAATCAAATCCAGATATAACAAACGCATAATTAAGTTCATCAACCGCTGTGACCGTCACACCCTCTGCCTCAAGCATTACACGAAGCTCATCCGGAGTACACCTGGTCAGGTTTGTCCTGATGCTTATGGTGCTCTTACTGTGAAAGGCCTTGAAAATCTCCTCTGCCTTCTTCTCTCCGTATGCCGCAACAAATCTGTCCACTATCCACTGTGGCATAGAGTATCGGATGCTTAATGTATCAAACTGTACTGAATCTATATTTCTTGCAATATTTCTGAGTACACCGTTTACAAAACCCGAAAGCTGTGCAAACTTATGCCTCTTTGCAAGCTTCACCGCCTCATTGCATACAGCTGAATCCGGCACCGCGTCCATGTACTTTATCTGGTAGACGCTCATGCGAAGAAGGTTTCTGATGAAGGGCTTCATCTTCCTTACCTTTGTCTTTGAAAAAGAGTCTATGATGTAGTCGAGCTGCAGCATATACTCGATAGTGCCGTCAACAAGCCTCGTCATAAAGGCTCTGTCCTGCTTTGACAGATACTGATACTTGTCAAGCACACTACGAAGCACGATATGTGAAAATGATCCACGCT
>OHRU01000952.1_pt1 | contig 10513 bp, 9 predicted proteins | sample 1578491 | NCBI WGS metagenome assembly OHRU01 (sample SAMEA3879565, study PRJEB24766) | human gut metagenome | biome: human-associated habitat; feature: feces | place: USA | collected 1985/1987 | reverse complement strand
ACCCGTAAGATCAGCGATTTCCATATCGTAGACATCAATATCCTGCACCAGCGCAATTTCCCATGTGCTGAGTTTACCATCCTGATTCCGATCAATATTGGCTTCTTTATCAAGAAGAAGCTCTCGGAAGTGTACGATGCGATAACTAAGTAACCGACGGGCTGGGGTGTGATTACAGCCCGGCCCGTTATATTTTTACTGTATGGCAGATTTTGATGAATTACATAGAGTTATTCATTCCATTGCATCCGAGTTTGAAGAGGAATGTATTAGGTGTATGGAAGAACATAAGAATGTACTCGTTGATTGCATTCAGGAACAATTATATTCCGGTCTGGACGGTACTGAACATCTATTGAATCCTGATTATGATACTGACACCTATTTTAACGAGCCCGGTCCCTGGCAGAACCGTGCGGAACAATATAAACGATGGAAGGAGAGGATAACTCCACCTCTTAGAAGTGAGATGCTTTATTTGCCACCGCGTCCGGTTGAGGTACCTAACCTCTTTATTACTGGTACTTTCTATGATAGCATAACTGCCGATAGAATTGATTCCGGGCTTCGATTCTCAACGAAAGGATTTACGGACGGTAGTTCTATTGAGAAGAAATACGGTGAGCAGATTTTAGGCATTGGTGATACAGCTAAAGAGTACTTTAATATTATGTATCTCCGTCCCTGGATGGAACGTTTCTTTTCAGAATGTGGATATCGGTAGAAAATGGCTTGTAGTTGCGAAATAAAAAAGATGCAGAGTGAACTGGAACGTATCAGTGATCTTGCAAAGAAAGCAGCTGTCTTGGATGGTTGCATGTATGTCGTTTATCAGAAAGAAGATGGTACCTATGCTTTTGATAAACTAGGAGTTGAGATAAAAGGAAAGATTGTTGAATATAGACATTACCTGTAATTATGGCAGATTTAAAATTAAAAGATTTCGTTGATGAGAACGATTTGCAGAAATTGGTGGAGCTTGATAATACTATTGAGCGTGTGAGGGCTGATTATGTTAATGCGGCCAAAGAATTAGCAAAAGGTTTGAAACTAAATGTAGAAGGTGTTGCTGATCTTGAAAAGTTGAGTAACCTTTATAATACTCAAGCAAAAACGGCTGGTTCTGCATCTGCTGAATTAACCGAAGCTCTTAGAAGACAGTCTGAAATAACTCAAACTGTCAGTAAGAAGATAGAGGAAAAGCTAAATGTAGAGAAATTATCTGCTGCTGAACTGAAGAAACTAACCAAAGCAAACTCGGATAATGCTGTGTCCTTGGAAAAGGCTGCTAAAGCAGAAGCTAACTTGACAAAAGCGCAGAATGCCGGTAATACTACTCGTAAGAAAGCTGTTCTATCTGAAGAAGAACGTTTAAAACTTATCAGAACTGCTATTATCTTGACTAATCAGGAAGTACATAGCCGTTCACAAGCAAAGGAAATGAATAAGCAGCTGCAAAAGGCTGTTGATGTTTTGAAAGATACGGATGAAAACTATATTCGTACACTTGCCCGTCTTAATTCTACAATCGGAATCAATACCGATTACATAAAGCGAAATTCCGATCGATATAGTCAACAGAAAATGACTATCGGTGCATACCGGGAAGAAGTAAAGGCTGCATGGGTTGAGATACAGAACGGTAATAAATCCATGCAGAATATGGGTGTTATTGCCCGGAATGCCGGTAGGATGCTTAATACAGAGCTTGCTCCTGGGTTAAGTAAAGTTGGTGCTGGTTTAAAAGGGTGGGCAGCTGGATATATTGGTGCACAAGCTGTTGTTAGTGGAGTTGTTGCTTTATTTACAAAACTGCGTGAAGGAGTAGGTGATATTGTTAAATTTGAATTAGCTAATAGTAGGCTTGCTGCAATATTAGGAACCACTTCTGATAAAGTGAAGGAGTTAACTGCGGATGCTCAACGTTTGGGTGCTACAACGAAATACACTGCATCCGAAGCTACGGATTTGCAAATAGAACTTGCTAAACTGGGTTTTACTCGAAAAGAAATATTAGATGCAACAGAGCACGTTCTAAAATTTGCACAAGCTACCGGGGCAGAATTAGCAGATGCGGCTTCATTGGCAGGTGCTTCTCTTCGTATGTTTAATGCTGATACAAGAGAAACTGAAAGATATGTGTCTGCGATGGCTGTCGCAACAACCAAAAGCGCATTGTCGTTTTCATATCTCGCTACTGCATTACCAATTGTTGGACCGGTTGCAAAAGCCTTTAATTTCAGTATTGAAGATACTTTGGCTTTGTTGGGTAAATTATCGGATGCCGGCTTTGATGCTTCAATGGCTGCTACTGCTACCCGTAATGTTTTTCTAAATTTAGCTGATAGTAATGGAAAGCTGGCAAAGGCGTTAGGTAAGCCCGTTAAAACATTGCCTGAGTTAGTTGAAGGATTGAAATCGCTAAAAGAAAAAGGGGTAGACTTGAATACTACTCTTGAATTAACTGATAAGCGTAGTGTTGCCGCTTTTAATGCCTTTCTCACCGCTGTTGATAAAATATTACCACTTAGAGAACAGATTACTGGTGTAGAACGTGAATTGGGCGATATGGCTCACACGATGGGAGATAATGTTCATGGAGCTCTTGCTAACTTATCTTCAGCATGGGAAGCGTTTATGCTTTCTTTCTCCGAGTCAACGGGACCTGCTAAGGAGTTTCTTAATTGGATGGCTGATAAAATAAGAGGTATCGCCAATGATTTGAAATCTCCTGAAGAAAAAATAGAAAAGATAGATTATAATTTTAGAACACTTGCAAAAAAAGATGCGAACAAAAAGTTATTGGAAGTAGAAAAAGATTTTCAGGCAGAATATAAGAGGCTTATTGATGCTGGTGATACAGAGGAACAAGCATACACAAAAGCTGTTATTCAAATGAAAAATAAACGTATTGAAGTAACGGCCCAAGAGAGAGAAGCTTTAAAACGGATGAAAACTCGTGCTCAATATGCAACATCAGAGTTTGAAGATATGTCTTGGATAAAGAATGGTGCTGCTAAAATGTTTGGCTATTACACATCGGAAGCAGAAAAAGCGGATAAGGCTCAGTTGGAATTTTCTAAAAACTTATTCAAAATAGCATCTAGCGATGAGTTTAATCGTGGACTTGATGTGATTGCAGAAAAGTTCCGTCCAAAGGGTAACGACAAAAATGGTTCAGGTATAACAGTCCTTACTGATAAAGAAAAACGTGAACAGGAAAAAGCTCTCAAAGAGAAGCTGAAAATTCATGAAACTTATCAGGAGTCAGAACTAGCTCTTATGGATGAGGGACTGGAGAAAGAACTTGCTAAAATTGGTGTTGCTTACTCGAAGAAGATTGCTGCCGTCAAGGGTAATAGCAAAGAGGAAATTGCTACACGTCAGAATTTAGCTAAGGAAATGCAGGAAAAGCTAGATGAGTTTACTATTAAGTATAATTCTGATCGTGAGAAGAAGGATGTTGAGAACGCTCTTGCTGTTGTAAAAAAGGGGTCCCAGGAAGAACTTGATTTGAAATTGCACCAGTTGGAATTGCAACGTGAAGCAGAAATTGATGCAGCGGAGAAAACTGGTGAAGATGTTTTTCTCATTGACGAAAAATATGCAAAAAAGAAACAAGAACTTTACGAAAGACATGCATCCGATCAGGTGCAATTAATAGCAGAGAATGCGGCGCATGAGCAGGAAATCCGGGATGCTGCATATGTTATGGATACGCTTGCTCTTAAAAAACAGTTAGCTTCTAAGGAAATAACCCAGCAAGAGTATGCAGAACTTGAGTATCAGTTAAAATTAGATTATGTACGTAAAACAACCGAAGCTGCAATTGATGCGTTGGAGTTGGAACTTCGAAACGAAAATTTGAGTGCAGAGGATAGGGCAAAGATTGCAGAGCAGTTACAGAAATTGAAAGCGGACCTTTCCCTGCAAGAAGCAGAAGCGGAAATAGATGCTATCAATAAAGTTACTAAAGCGGATGAGAAAGCACAGAAAGAACGTCAGAAGAACTTGAAAAAATGGCTTCAAACTGCATCTCAAGCTGTGGGAGCTATTGGAAACTTAGTCTCTTCTATTTATGATGGTCAGATTCAGAAAATAGAAGAAGAGCGGGAAGCTAATGAGGAAAAGTATGATGAGGATATTGAACGAATTGAGAATCTGGCAGAGTCTGGAGCTATATCCGAAGAGGAAGCGGAAGCGCGTAAACGGGCAGCAAAGGATCAGACAGAAGCCAAGAATAAGGAGTTGGAAAAACAAAAGCAAGAGATTGCCCATAAACAAGCTGTTTGGCATAAGGGAGTACAAGTTGCAGAAACTGGAATTGCAACAGCTCGTGGTATTATGGAAGCTTTCCAGTTAGGTCCGATTGCCGGTGCTGTAATGGCTGCTGTTATCGGGGCGATGGGGGCTATGCAAGTAGCAACAATTCTTGCCACTCCTATTCCTTCTTATGCAGAAGGTACTAAAGGTAATGATAGGCACCCCGGCGGTGCTGCTTTGGTTGGTGATGCATCGTCATAAGGATATTATCCGTTGGAGAATTGCGGATGATGTATTGAACGGATGGTGTCACGGATTGAAAACGAATGAAGTGGTAGGTACGGATAACGGATACGTTCGGGTTGAAAACAGAGCCTTTAATGCAAATAGACATTATTTGTGGCCTATACCACAGGCTGAACGTGACTTGAATGGTAATTTGGTACAGAATCCGAATTGGTAATTGGTTTAACGACTCAAAAAGGAACGATTATGAAAAAGATATTATTAATATGTTCAGTATTTCTGGCAATGGTATCCTGTCAGGAAGATTATGAATTGAATGCGGATTTTACAGTCCCTACGGAATTGAATTCCCCTGCCTCTATCCAGTTGGATGTGTCATCTTCAGTACCTGTTGTGCTGTCGTGGTCCGGAGGCGGTGCGGCAGATGGCGGAATTGTATTGTACGAGGTTTTGTTTGACAAGGCAGACGGCGACTTTTCAAAACCACTGGCTACAATGAAAAGTGATTTGGGAGCCAATCCCAGTTTGTCGATTACTCATGCTGCTATTAATACGATTGCCAGAAATGCTGGTATTTATCCTCTGGGAACAGGGGATATTAAATGGACAGTGACTGCTTCGAAAGGAGGAGTAGTAAAGAAGTCCGATAAGGTGGCTAGTATCACTGTGACTCGTGGAGAGGGAATTGATAATATTCCGGCAGAATTGTATTTGTATGGTTCGGCTACGGAGAATAGTGGACAAGGCGGAATTCCGTTCCGTTGTGTAGAAGAGGGAGTTTTCCAGATTTATACAAAATTGTCTGCTGGAAATATCTCATTCAAGTCTGCTACGACAGGTGAAACATTCAGTTATTATATTGATGATAGTTCGAAGTTGAGAGAGGGTGATGGTGAAACGGCAGTAACTGCTTCCGAAGAGGTAACCCGTTTGACTGTAAACTTTAATACAATGGCTATGACAACAGAAAAAATAGGCTCTTCTGTTCGTTGTATTTGGGGAGCGACATTTGGTGATATAGCCGTATTGGAATATGCTGGTAACGGTAAATTTGTAGGAGAAGGTGATATTCGTTTCCTTGATCCTGCCAAGCCGGAAACTGGGGCTCCTGATTGGTTGACTTGGATAGAAGAACGTTACTACTTTTTAGCTCAAGTGAATGGTGGTGATATGTGTTGGGGTAGAGGTGATGGCGTGAGTGCCGAACGTCCGGTAGGTGGAGAACCTGCTTCCTTCTATGCTTTGTATGAGTTCCAGTGGTCTCAATGGGATCATCTCTGGAAAATGAAAGGTAGTCTGGATTATACGCACGCGACTATTACTATCGATACAAATGCGGATGGATTAATGATACATACATTTACTAATGTGACTCCGATTAATTAATAAAACTAAGTTATGAAAAAGATAAAGACTATTTTAGCTATTCTTCCGGCACTATTATTCTCCTGTGCCGGAGATGACGTAGAGAAATATATTCCGCCTACACCGATTGCTCCGTCAGAACCCGGAGAGGAAGTCGTTTATCATAAACGCGCTAAAGAGCAGTTTGATTTGATTAATCAGTGTTATCGGATCAATAGCGGGGCTACAGAAGGATTGTATAATGAAAATTATCCCAAGAAAGATACTGATAATCCGGCTTCTTTCTTATGGCCGTATGACGGACTGGTATCAGGAGTCGCAGCTTTACATTCTTTGGGCTATGATGTGAATTATGCAGCTATGGTTGACCGCTTTGAAGTTTATTATTCAACTCCCGCTGGAGCTGTGGGTGCTTATGGCTCTCAAACTAATGGTACTACCGGTAGTGGAACGCGTTTTTATGATGATAACTCTATTGTAGGGATTGAATTGGTAGAGGCTTTTAATTTGTTAAATAATCAAGACTATTTGACAAAGGCCAAAAGAATCGTAGCATTTTTGCAAGAAGGTGAAGATGACACATTTGAAGGAGGTCTTTGGTGGAATGAGGATCAGAAGGGACAGCAGGGAGTTAGTGATTCTAATAAGCCTACGTGTGCCAATGGATATGCAACACTATTCTTACTTGAATATTATTCAGTATGTCCCGAAGAGGAAAGAGAGGATGTTTTAGCTTTGGCAAAACGCTTATATGCTTGGACGTTGAATAATCTGCGTGATCCGGAAGATGGTTGCTACTGGAATGATAAACAAGCAGACGGATCTATTAATAAAACAAAATGGACTTACAATACTGGTGTAATGATTTCTAATGGAGTCCGTTTGTACAAGATAACGGGTGAACAGACTTATCTGGATAGTGCCATTGCTTCTTCTGATGGTGCATATAATTATTTTGTACGTCCGCTTAACGGACTAGCTCTGGCTTATCCCGATCATGATCCTTGGTTTACAACCAAACTGGTTCGTGCGTTTATTGATATTGAACCTTATTACAAAAATGCAGGTAATTATATCAAAACATTCATCAACTTCCTGGATTATGCATACGAGAATGCTCGTTTGTCAAGCGGACTGTTTTATGAAGATTGGACTGGAACAGACCCGAAACGGGCTGAACAGTTGTTGATGCAGGATGCTGCACTAGAATCTCTGGGAATTATAGCTTTGTATAAAGGGGAAACTGTGACGGAAGAATAGTGTATGAATGGTAAAATTAGAAATATAGTTTTATTTGTATCAGCGGTATTCATGCTTTTCTCTTGTGCAGGAGAGCCCAAAGCGACTCCGAACAAAGATAAGGCGGAAGAAATGTTTCAACGTGTCTGGGAACTCTATCGGGTTCCCAAATACGGCCTCTTCTCTGAATATTATCCTGGTAGTCATCGTCCTGATCTCACTTATTTTAATGATTCTACCCGACAGGCACAAGAGGTTTCTTACCTGTGGCCTATGAGTGGTGTCTTTTCTTCAGCAGTATTGATGGCTGCCATCGAACCGGAGAAATATACAGTTTATGTTGATTCGATGGTGATGGCGATGGAACATTATTATGATACAACACGCGTTCCTTTCGGTTATCAGGCTTACCCTGTTCAATTTGGGAAGGTAGACCGTTATTATGACGATAATGGTTTGGTGGGTATTGATTACATTGATTCTTATCTGGTAACTAAAAATCCTCATTATCTGGAGAAGGCGAAACAGGTATTGACCTTTATTTTAAGTGGTTGGGATGAGAACTTTGAAGGAGCTGTTTCCTGGCTGGAAGGAGTGAAGGATCAGAAACCAGCCTGCTCTAATGGAAAAGCGATGGTGTTGGCTTTAAAACTGTATGAAGCGACTAAAGACAATTACTATCTGGAGGTAGGAAAGAAATTCTATCATTGGATTGATAAATATCTGAAAGATCCTGAAAGGGGAGTGGTCTGGAACTCATGGCTTACGACGACTTCGGCTGTATGCCCGGATTTGTATACTTACAATACAGGTACTTTGCTACAAGCAGCTGTAGCTTTATATAATTATACAGGCGAACAGGCGTATCTGGATAATGCTAAATTTTTAGCGGAGGGAAGTTACAAAGTGTTCTTTAAATACACGGAAGAAGGTATTCCCTATATTGCCGATTTGCCTTGGTTTAATCTGGTCTTGTTCAGAGGATATCACGATCTGTACAATGTTACGGGAGATCCAAAATATGTGGATACAATGATAAAAGGGCTGGATTATGCTTGGGATCATGCACGCGATCAGGCCGGATTGATGTATCATGACTGGACAGGACGGACTGATGAAAAACGCCGACCGAAATGGTTGTTGGATGCTTCGTGTGTGCCTGAATATTATGCACGTGTGGCGATGATTAAAGGAGAAGTTAAAACAGAAAAAATAAATAAATGATGAAATTGAAATGGATAGGTAGCCTGTTGATTCTGGCAGGTATCGTAGGGTGTAAAACACCTGATCGTCCCAATCTGGTAGAGTATGTGAATCCGAATATTGGTACGGTTCATAGTCGGTGGTTTTTCTATACTCCGGCTGCCGAACCTTTCGGTTTAGCTAAGCTGGGTGCATCTACAAACGGTACGTACGGAAATAATCAAGGTTGGGAGGCTGTAGGTTATGAGGACGGTCATACTTCTATTGATGGTTTTCCCTGCCTGCACGAGTTTCAGATAGGAGGAATTTCACTGATGCCTGTTACGGGAGAAGTGAAAACGAACCCCGGAAAGCTGGAAGAACCGGATAAAGGTTTCCGTTCCCGCTTTGATAAGAAAGATGAAACTGCACGTCCGGGATATTATTCTGTGTTATTAAAGGATTATCAGGTAAAGGTTGAACTTACTGCTACGGCTCGTGTCGGATTCCAACGTTATACATTCCCGGAATCGGAGAATGCTCATATATTGTTTAATATCGGCAATCGCCAGGGAGAAAGTGGAGCTGTACGTGATGCGTACATCAAACAGGTAGATGGAAATACTATCGAAGGGTATGTAATTACAGAACCGGAATATGTGAAGAAGTATCAGGCGGGTGCTTCGGTTGCCATGTATTTTTATGCTAAATTGGACCGTGCGCCGGAATCTGTCGAAGTTTTCTATCAAGATAGTGCTTTGATGGCTCGTAATGAAATAAAAGGGCCAGGTGCTATCATGTGCCTGAATTATAAAACAAAGAAAGACGAGATAGTCAATGTAAAAATAGGTTTATCGTATACTTCCATAGAAAATGCGAAAGTGAATTTGGAATCGGAGGCGAAAGACTTGACTTTTGATGAGGCTATGAAAGCGACTACGGATAAATGGAATGAGTCTTTGAGCCGTATCTTGGTTTCCGGAGGTACGGAAGATAGTAAAATCAAATTCTATACCGGGTTGTATCATGCATTATTGGGTAGAGGGCTTGCCAGCGATGTCAACGGAGCTTATCCTAAAAATGATGGTACCATCGGTCAGATACCTTTGACTAAGGATGGTAAACCGGAATATAATCACTATAATACGGATGCGGTTTGGGGAGCTTATTGGAATTTGACTTCTCTTTGGGCATTGGCATATCCGGAATACTATAATGACTTTGTAAACAGTCAGTTGCTGGTGTATAAGGATGCCGGTTGGCTGGGGGATGGTATTGCCACCAGCAAGTATGTTTCCGGAGTGGGAACCAATATGGTGAGTATCGCTTTTGCGGGTGCTTATAATAGTGGAATTCGTAACTTTGATGTGGAAACAGCTTATCAGGCAGCTTTAAAGAATGAATTAGGCTGGGAAGGCCGCATTGAAGGGGCAGGTAAGATGGATGTGAAACAATTTGTAGAAAGAGGGTATGTGCCTTATGAGAACAGTGTTCATTTCGGTACACATCCGGAAGGTTCGAGCTTCTCCGTGTCTCACACATTGGAATATAGTTTTAGTGCTTATGCAGTGGCTCAATGGGCCAAAGCTTTGGGGCGAGAGTACCCAATGGTGAGTTTATTGATAACTTTAATCCATTGGAATCATGGAGAGGTTTTCAGGAAGGAAATGCGATGCAATATACTTTCTTTGTACCGCAGAATCCGGCTCGTTTGATTGAAAAAGTCGGAAAAGATGAGTTTAACAACCGGTTGGATTCTATCTTCACAGAAGCCCGTAAGTCGATCTTTGGTGGTGGAAAAGTAGTAAATGCTTTCTCTGGTTTACAGAGCCCTTATAATCATGGAAACCAGCCCAGTCTTCATATTTCATGGTTGTTTAATTTCTCAGGTAAACCTTACTTGACGCAGAAATGGACGCGTTTGATCTGTGATGAGTTTTATGGAACAAATGGAGAACATGGTTATGGTTACGGTCAGGATGAAGACCAGGGGCAGTTAGGAGCCTGGTATGTGATGGCAGCAATGGGATTGTTCGATGTACAGGGTGGTTCTTGTGAACGGCCGACTTTCCAGATGGGCAGTCCATTGTTTGATAAGATTGAAATCAAACTGAGTCCGGTGAATGCAACAGGAAAAACGTTTGTAATTGAAACGACGGGTAATACACCGGACGCATATTATGTACCATTTTCTTGGCATAACTTTTGGTAATGGCAG
>OHRU01000948.1_pt1 | contig 10534 bp, 8 predicted proteins | sample 1578491 | NCBI WGS metagenome assembly OHRU01 (sample SAMEA3879565, study PRJEB24766) | human gut metagenome | biome: human-associated habitat; feature: feces | place: USA | collected 1985/1987 | reverse complement strand
AATTTACACCAGCTGTAGAGAATCGTTCCAATCCGCTCCATACAACTCCTTTTATCGTTTTTTCTTTTAGTGAATCAGACATTTATGAAATTGTTTTTTTAGGATTGTTGTGATAAGTGAAAACGTGTTTTTTATAGCATTATAAAATAAACTGTCTATCTTTAATGTTCTGAATATTAATTGCCTTAAATATTCTATGAATGCACTTGAAAATAGGATGATTATTGCTATAAGAAACAAATTCGAAATTCTAATTTCTGTAAATAATCCATTTAAATAACTCCATAAATGTTCTTTCACAATAGGATTTTCATGAACTAAATAGACTCCAAACATATAGGGTGATAATTTTGAAACAACTACAACAAGTTTGGATTCTTTTATTTTTTTGAAAAACAATATAAGCAATCGTACAAACGAGCTTGCTTTGTACCGTGCTCTCGGCTACAAAACAAAGCATATATTTTATATAATTTTTACAGAGCATATAATACTCGCTCTGATTTCGATATTTATAGGTATAATTTTCGCTTTCTTGTTAGGAAATCTGATTATAAATCCTTACATATATTCATTGCTTGGCAATACAATTATGGAAATGACCGTAAAAATAACGATTGGTGAAATTTCAACGGTAATACTGATGATTATATTGCTCCTCTTTATAGTTTGTAAAACAGCGGTAAAACGGTCTGAAAAAACAGACTTAACCGTCTTACTTAGAGAAAGATAAGGACAATCCCTCAACGGTAAATTTCATAATTTGCTGTTGAGGGATTTTTATAATGCAGGTTTATTTAATATGTTATACAATTAAAAACTCTCTTGACAAAGAGATAAATTAATGATAAGATAACAGTGTTATATAACGCTGTTATCTTTTGCGAGGTAATTTAAATGACAGGTAATGAAGAAACAAAGGCAAAAATCGAAAAAGCGGCTCTTGATGAATTTATGGAAAAAGGTTTTGCCAATGCCTCATTAAGACAAATAGTAAAAAATGCAGGACTTACCACAGGTGCGTTTTACAAATATTTTCCTACTAAAGAAGATTTATTTGCTTCGCTGGTTGAACCGTATGCAAATAAAATATATTCTATTTATGATGTTACTTTGCAAAATTTTCAGACTTTGTCGAGCAGTGAACAGCAAAATGCCATGACCGGAGTTTCAACGGATTCCATCACGCAAATGCTCAATTATATTTACGAACATTACGATAATTTTAAATTGCTGCTTTGTAAGGCTGACGGCACGGAGTTTACTTCTTTTATACATAATCTTGTTGAAAGAGAAACGCAGTCAACCCTTACATTTATTGAAGATATGCGAAAAAGCGGAACGGAAATTCCGCAGCTTGACAAGGACTTTATTCATATGGTGTCGAGCGGTATGTTTTCGGCAATGTTTGAAATTGTGGTTCACGATATGGAAAAGAGCGTTGCGATTGAGCGTGTCAAAAAGCTGAAAATGTTTTATACCGGAGGCTGGGAAAAACTTTTCGGTATATCATTTTAAAATCAGTATAATTTTTTCGTATCTGTATAGGCGGATACGAAAATTTTTAAATAAAAGTTAGCTTAAACTAACTGATTTATCAAGGAGAGTGGAGTAATGAAAAAAGAAAAATCCTCTGCGGCATGGATTATGCAGTGGGCAGGCAGGCACAAATCTCTTTACGCAGTAAGCGTAGTGCTTGCGATTTTGAATGTATTGTTCAAGCTGATACCGTTTTTCATTATAGGTGATGTTATAAACAAACTGTTAAACGGAGAGAAAAACTTTTCGGTGTATCTGATTGAAATTGCAATGATAGCGGCTTCTTTTGTTATAGCCGAAATATTCCATTCGATTTCAACTGCTTTTTCACACAAAGCTACTTTCAGCGTACTCGGTCAGATTCGTAAAGAAACCTGCGACAAACTTTCAAGAGTGCCGCTCGGATATGTTAAAGATACATCATCGGGTACGCTTAAGAACATAATGGTCGAGCGAATAGACAGCATAGAAACAACGCTTGCGCATATTTTGCCGGAATTTACTTCAAATCTGATTCCGCCCGTTGCAGTGCTTGTATATTTGTTTGTAATTGACTGGCGAATGGCACTGCTTTCGCTTGTAATCGTTGTGCTCGGCTTTTGCTCAACCTTTGGAATGTTTATCGGCTATGAAGAAAACTTTAAAAATGCGGTCGAAAAAACCAAGGTGCTTAACAATGCGGCAGTGGAATACATAAACGGCATTGAGGTTATAAAGGTATTCGGCAAGGCGGACTCCTCTTACGAAAAATTCACAAAAGCCGCTAAAGAGGGAGCAGCGGCGTATATCGGCTGGATGCGCAAATGCTGTATTTACCATAGCATTTCGCTTGTTCTTACCCCGTACACACTTCTCACCGTTTTGCCGTTTGGCGCAATGTTTATTTTAAACGGCAGTCTTTCTGTTGCAAATTTTGTAATGTGCATTATTCTTGCACTGAGCATTGTAGGACCGCTCATTGCCGTTATGAGCTACACCGATGACCTCGGCAAAATAGGCACTGTTGTGGGCGAAGTGGCAGGTATTCTCACCCAAAAGGAACTTGACAGACCCGAAAAATCAAAGAAAAAGCCTTATGATTATTCTATAAGACTTAAAGATATATGCTTTGGTTATCACGATGAAGAAGTCCTGCACAACATAAATATGTGTATGGATTCGGGCAGTGTAAACGCTATTGTAGGTCCTTCGGGCAGCGGTAAATCAACAATTGCAAAACTCATAGCTTCTCTGTGGGATACAGACAGCGGAAGTATTGAAATCGGCGGTGTAAATATCAGAGATTTGTCGCTTGAAGAATACAATAAGAGCGTAGCTTATGTTGCACAAGACAATTACCTTTTTAACGAAACAGTAAGGGAAAACATCAGACAGGGCAATCTGAATGCGACTGACAAAGAGGTTGAGCAGGCGGCAAGGCTCAGCGGCTGTTATGACTTTATAATGTCGCTTGAAAACGGCTTTGATACCGTAGCAGGCGGTGCGGGCGGACACCTTTCGGGCGGCGAAAGACAGCGAATTTCCATTGCGAGGGCAATGCTTAAAAATGCGCCGATTGTAATTCTTGACGAGGCTACTGCATATACCGACCCTGAAAATGAAGCGGTAATACAGTCGTCTGTTGCAAAACTTGTGGCAGGCAAAACTTTAATTGTAATTGCACACAGACTTTCTACAATTACAGACGCAGACAAAATTTTTGTTATTGACGACGGCAGAGTTTGCGAACAGGGAACTCACAAGGAATTGCTTGAGGATAACGGATTATACAAGCAAATGTGGCAGGCTCATATTTCTGTTAAAGATAACGGAGGTGATATTAATGCTTAAAATTTTAAATAAGTTTTTTGATTTTTGCGGAAGTGTAAATAAAAAGAAGTTTCAAATTTCAATCGTGCTCGGAGTTATTCAGGCTGTTTGCGAGGCTATGAAAATCCCTGCGATTATGATTGTTCTTATGGATATAACCGATAATACGCTTAGTTCAAAAACTGTATTTTTGTCGCTTGCTATAATGTTTGTTTCAATTACGGTTGATTTCTTTGTAAGGAAAAAATCAGCTATGCTGCAGACAGAAGCAGGTTATAATGCGGCGGCAAACAAGAGAATTGAAATTGCACAGCATTTGCGTTATCTCCCAATGGGCTATTTTAATAAGAACAGCCTTGGTTCAATTACCTCCGTAGCAACCAATACAATGGAAAATCTCGGAGATGTTGCAACCCGAGTTGTAATGATGAGCACACAGGGGATTTTAAATACAGCGCTTATAATTGTAATGCTGTTATGTTTTGATTTCAGAATAGGTCTTATTGCCGCCGCAGGTGTAATTTTATTTTTTGTTGTTAATTCTCTTCTACAAAAAGCAGGCGATAAACTTTCTGCCGAAAAAGTTGAATCGGACCAAAAACTTGTAAGTGAAATAATGGAGTATGTGCAAGGCATAGCGGAAGTTAAATCATACAACCTTTTCGGCAAGCAAACTAAAAAACTGAATAAAGCTATTGATAACAATGTAAAAGTAAACACCGAAATGGAATTTGCATTTATTCCGTATATGACAATTCAGAATATTATAACAAAACTTACGGGTGCGGTTATGATGTTTGTTTCTGTTTTGCTTTATCTTAACGGTTCTATGAGCCTTATGATTTGCATTGGTATGACAATTTGCGCATTTATGCTTTACTCAAGTCTTGAACAGGCAGGAAGTTACTCGGCACTTTTGCGTACGATTGATATTTGTATTGACAAAGCGCAGAAAATTCTTGACCTTGATACAATGGATATTGACGGAAAAGATATTATTCCGCAAAACTACGATATAGATGTTAATAATATTGAATTTTCATATGACAAACGAAAAATTATTGACGGCATTTCATTGCATATCCCGCAAAAGACCACAACCGCAGTTGTCGGTCCGTCAGGCGGAGGCAAATCAACCCTTTGCAATCTTATTTCAAGGTTTTGGGATGTTGACGGAGGTAATATCCGACTGGGCGGTATTGATGTACGGGAATACAGTATGGACAGCCTTATGAAAAACTTTAGCTTTGTGTTCCAGAATGTTTATCTTTTTGCGGATACCATAGCAAATAACATTGCTTTTGGCAGAGAAAACGCTACAAGAGAAGAAATTGTAACTGCCGCAAAAAAGGCTTGCTGCCACGATTTTATTATGAGTTTGCCCGATGGTTACGATACAGTGATAGGTGAGGGCGGTGCAAGTATTTCAGGCGGTGAAAAACAGAGAATTTCAATAGCAAGAGCAATTATGAAAAATGCACCTATAATTATTTTGGACGAAGCTACCGCAAATGTTGACCCCGAAAACGAAAAAGAACTTGTTGAAGCGATTGACGCTCTTACAAAGGAAAAAACAATAATTATGATTGCGCACAGATTAAAGACGGTGCGCAATGCAGATCAGATTGTTGTTGTTGACAGCGGAAAAATAGCACAGCTCGGAACACATACGCAGCTTATGCAGGAGGGCGGAATTTACAAGAACTTTGTTAATGCCCGACAGCAAGCGGCAGGTTGGAAAATTAATGCATAAACTTAAAGAAAGACTGCTTTTTACAGACTTTCTTTGCATATTATAAAACAGTAATATAAGGTGGTGGAAGATGCTTTATCAACAAACAGCAATACTTTTAATACCGTTTTTAGGAACTTCTTTGGGTTCTGCAATGGTTTTCTTTACAAAAAATAAAATCAACGAAAAATTCCAGAAATTTTTACTCGGTTTTGCCTCGGGAGTAATGATAGCCGCATCGGTGTGGTCGTTGATTATTCCGTCTGTTGAAATGTCCGCTAAACAAAATGTAATCGAATGGCTGCCTGCTACGGTGGGATTTTTGCTCGGAATAGGATTTTTGCTCTTGCTTGACAGTGTAATCCCTCATTTGCATCTTAACAGTGACAAACCTGAGGGTGTAAAGTCAAGACTTTCAAAAAATACTATGCTTGTGCTTGCGGTTACATTGCATAATATTCCGGAAGGTATGGCTGTAGGCGTAACTTTGGCAGGTGCAATTACAGAAAATACGGGTATAACCGTGGCAGGTGCGATTTCACTTGCAGTCGGAATTGCAATTCAGAATTTCCCGGAGGGAGCAATAATATCTCTGCCGCTCAAAGACGGCGGCTGTTCAAAGTTAAAATCATTTTATTACGGCGTGATTTCGGGTGCGGTTGAACCGATAGGTGCAATGATTACTTTGATTTTTGCGGGAATAGTAACACAAATTCTGCCGTATCTGTTGTCTTTTGCGGCAGGTGCTATGATTTATGTTGTAACGGAAGAATTAATACCCGAATCGCAGAGCGGAAAACACTCAAATATCGGCACAATCGGAGTTGCAATTGGGTTCGTAATTATGATGATTTTAGATGTTAGTTTGGGATAACCTACAAATTTCGATTAGATTTTTCTTACAGTATTGACAAATTGTGACAAGTGAGTATAATATAATTATCATAAATCTTAGGAGGAACAGTTATGAAGAATTTTTTAAAAAATGAAAAATTATGGTGCGTTGTTGCAGGCGCAGCAGCAGTTATTGTAGGTAAAAAAGTATTTACTTCACCAAAGACTCGCAGCGTTGCAGTAACCGGTCTTGCAAAAGGTATGAAGCTTCAGAAAGATGCTAAGGCTAAATTCCAGAGCATGAAAGACGATGCGGCAGATCTTTGCTACGATGCAAAGGCAGAAGCCGGCATTGAAGCAGAAACTGAAACAGAAGTTGAAGAATAATGAAATATTCTATTGTATATGATAAGCCGCAGCGAATCAGATTCCGCTGCGGCGCATATGCTTTTGATAAGGCGTATGAGGGTTGTATTTATAATTTTCTTATAGAGAAAAATTATGTAAAAAAGGTTGAAGTAAATTCTGAAAACGGCGGTATCCTTGTTATGTATGACAAAGGCTATCGTCAGAATGTAATTGATGTTATAGCGTCAATAGAGCGCAGTTCTCTTGTAAAAGTTGAGGCAAAGAAAACTGTCAGCGTTCAAGATATTGACAATAATTTTAAACATAATCTGATTTCTTGCGTGGCAAAAAGACTTTTGCAAAAATGGCTTTTGCCCGCACCTATCAGAATGGTAGTTACAATTTACACAAGTATAAAATACATAAAAAAGGCTTTAAAGGCACTTTGGAACTGCAAACTTAATGTTGATGTGCTTGACGGTGCGTCAATTGCAACCTGCTTGTTACAGAGAAACTTTAAAACCGCAGGAACAATAATGTTCTTGCTTACCGTATCCGGTATGCTCGAGGATTATACTCATGCCCGTACAAAAGCTGTGCTTACGGACAGCCTTGCTGTTAAGGCGGACAAGGTATGGCTTGTAACCGATGATAATTCAGAGGTACTTATTCCTATGTCTGATTTGACAGAGGGTGATAACATCAGAGTACAGACAGGCAATGTTATTCCTGTTGACGGTGTTGTTGTATCGGGTGAGGCAACAGTAAACGAGTCGTCTATGACAGGTGAGCCGCTCCCTGCTGCAAAGCGTGAGGGCATAACCGTATTTGCCGGTACTGTTGTGGAAGAGGGAAACATTGTAGTTAATGTAAAGGCTCTTTCTTCAAACACCAAAATAAGTAAGATTATTGACCTTATTGATAATTCGGAAAATCTTAAGGCAGGAGTACAAAGCCGTGCCGAAACCTTGGCGGACAGAATTGTACCATTCAGCTTTTTAGGTTTCTTGGCTACTTTGGTTCTTACAAGGAATATTACCAAAGCTGTTTCTTTGCTTATGGTTGACTATTCCTGTGCTATCAAACTTTCTACTCCGATTGCGGTTATTTCCGCAATCAAGGAGGCGGCCGACCACGATATTACCGTTAAAGGCGGTAAGTATCTTGAGGCATATGCTCACGCAGATACCATTGTATTTGATAAAACAGGTACACTGACAAATGCCGAGCCGAAGCTTGAAAAAGTAATTTCTTTCAGTGATTATTCAGAGGAAGAAATACTCAAAATTGCAGCTTGTCTTGAGGAACATTTCCCTCACAGCGTTGCGAATGCCGTTGTAAATGCAGCGAATGAAAGAGGATTATCTCACATAGAGGAGCACTCTGATGTTCAGTATATTGTTGCACACGGAATTGCAACCACACTGCACGGCAAAAAGGCTGTAATAGGCAGTAAGCATTTTGTAGTGGAGGACGAGCAGATTTCTGTAACCGAAGAACAGCAGAAAACTATTGATGAAAAATCAGGCGCTTGCTCTGTGCTTTATCTTGCTATCGGCGGTGCGCTTGTCGGTGCGTTATGTATAAGTGACCCACCACGAGAAGAGGCTGCGAGAGCTATTCAAATGCTTAGAAATCAGGGTATTGAAAGAGTTGTAATGCTTACCGGCGACAGTCAGAAAGCGGCTCAAATGACCGCAGAAATGCTTGGCATTACCGAATATAAATGTCAGGTACTTCCCGAGGATAAACATAAATATGTTGAAGAACTCAAGAAGAGCGGCAAGGGCGTAATTATGGTTGGTGACGGTATTAACGATACACCGGCGCTTGCGGCTGCAAATGTATCTGTTGCTATGCGAGATGCGTCTGATATTGCAAGAGAAACCGCAGATATTACAATCAAAAACTCCGACCTTACCGAACTTGCGAGAATAAGAACAATAAGTCAGACATTAATGGATAGAATTAACCGCAATTACAGATTTATTGTAGGTTTTAATTCAGCACTGATGGCTTCGGGATTTTTAGGTCTTATTTCTCCGTCTATGTCTGCATTATTGCATAATTCTTCCACTATGCTTATTTGTGCCAAGAGTATGACTCCGCTCACAGAGAAAAAGCATAAAAGAAGAAAACCAAAAGAGAATAATTAACTTATAAAATTAACCGCTCTGTATTTTATGTGCAGAGCGGTTTTTATATGAAAGTTGAGTAATTATGGTTTAGCAAATTGATTTGCCAATCAATTATAAAAGTTTGGTAAACCTTTAAAAAGGCTTGACCTGAATTTTTTAATTATTCCGCTTAACTTGTGCGTTAAACCATAATTTATTAAGATTATCGGCAAATTCAAGACATAACCTTAAATATAAAATCCGATTATCAATCTGCCGCCCGAATATTCGGTATACGGCTTTATTCTATGCAGTTTAAGAATATGCTTTACTATGGAAAGTCCTATACCTGTGCCACGCACCTCTTCGTCTTTTTCCAAACGGTTATACGGTTTCCATATCTTTTTTAAATCTTTTTTAGAAATTTCTTCACATTCGTTTGAAATATTAAAATTATTATTTGCAAAGGATATTTTAATATCGGAATTATCTTTTGAGTATTTAACAGCATTCTCAATCAGATTTTCAAACACAAGCTCCATAAGTTCTTTGTCTGCAAAAATTTCCTTGTCATCTGCAGTTACGATAATATTTTTACTTGAAATATCATTGTATTTCTTCGCAATATTTTCAAGTTCTGTTTTAATATTGAACGATTTTATATTAAGTTTTGCAGAGTCTGTTTCAAGTTTTGAGAAATCAAGCATTTTATGTACGAGTATATCCATTTCATTTGCTTGTTCCTGAATAACATTTATGTAATGTTGCTTTGTAAGATAGCCGCTTTCTTCTCGCAGATTTTCGGAAAAACCGTTTATTATGCATAGCGGTGTTTTAAGATTGTGGGCAACTGCGTTTGTCATTTCCATTCTGTGTTGTTCTCGGATTGCCCTGTTTTTAAAGTTTCTCCAAATAATCAGAGAAAGCAAAATGCCGATTACAATAAAGAAAGCAAGAATAATGCTGTTGCCGATTATAAGAGTAGGCATACAGGCTTTCAGAGGTTCAAGCTTTTGATATATACAAATCTTGCATGTTTTTTGATTATATGAGTTCATCTCATCAACAGATGAAAATCCATCTGTATAATTTGGGTTTGCTTCATAGATTTGTCTGTATATAAATGAAAAATCATCAAGTGGTATATATGCGGTGAAAATATCAGAATCTTCAGGATTATTTTTGTTGTATTCTTTTAATTCGTTTTCCTTGCCTCCGTTAAAGAAAAAATCCTTTGTAATTTCATTTTTCTTTATATCGCCTATTGAGTGAATAGGTCCGATTAATACGGTATCGGAAGCGCTATCATTATTTTTTTTGTAATTTTCTTCCATTTGTTTTTGTAATTCTTTTATCTCGCTTATTTTGTCTGATGATAAGTCAAAATACTCAATATGTTCATCTTCGGCATACCAAACATGGTTTTCGTTTGTACGCAGAATTTCTAATCGTATTGGTATCATCGCGTCTGTACCGACGCCGTTGTAATTATCCATTGCATATTGATTGACGGACAAAATATAATAATTACCGTTTTCGTCCGGTTCGGAATTAAGATAATCGGCAATTTTATTATACTGCTCATCGGTCATACTGTTTCGGAGAGTAAAATAATCAAGATAACCCCCCAGGCTGTAATCATTTACCATGTTACCGGTATCGGAAAAAGTATCAAAACTTGAATAATAATCGTCAAGTTCAATTGTCATTTTATTTGCACTGTCAACCGAAATATTATAGTAATCATTTTCCAATGATACATATATGTCATTGTATGAGGAATTACCGTAATAGTAATTGTTGAGATTTGTCACAATAAATGTACTTATTTGACCGCTTTCGGTTATATCAATATATTTTGTGTTGTCATAAATATAGTTAGATTGCAGTTCAGCCTGATATTGATAGATTTGTTTTGTGAAATTGTATGTCAGGTAAGAAAAAGTACCGATTGTCAGCAGGCAAATAAGCAGAACTATTGAAATTATATTTATGAGAATTTTTCTATTTTCTTTTTTCAGCTTTTTATTCATAATTATTCCTCAATTTTGTAACCCCTGCCGATTACCGTCTTAATCAGCTTTGAGTTATCTTTTAATGCTTTTCGGAGATTTTTTATATGCGTGTCAAGTACACGAATGTCAACATTAGAGTC
>OHRU01000941.1_pt1 | contig 10583 bp, 8 predicted proteins | sample 1578491 | NCBI WGS metagenome assembly OHRU01 (sample SAMEA3879565, study PRJEB24766) | human gut metagenome | biome: human-associated habitat; feature: feces | place: USA | collected 1985/1987 | reverse complement strand
AGGCCCGGGCCTGCCGGGGCTTTGCTGCGTGCTGGGCTGCGGTGCGGGGGCCTTTTTGTTTCTGCCGTTTCAGGCAGGCCTGCGCCAGCTGGCGGCGGCCATTCTCATCTTTTCCGGCAGCATCGCCTTTTATGATACCAGGCTGTTTGCCCGCCGGGCCTTCCGGCCCGGTCTGGCGGCGGCGCTGCTGCTGCTGGTGCAGTCGGCGTATCTCATCGCCCGGCCAGCCCAGCTGTGGGGCCTGTGCGGATTCTGCATGGCTGCGGCCGCCGCCGGAACGGATCTGCTGCTGCGCCGCCGGGACCGTCTGCCCCTGCTGCTGGCGGTGGGCGTGTGTCTGGCGGCAGGCCGGGTAAGCCTGAGCGGCGTGTCGCCGGGCATGTGTCTGGCGGCCGCTCTGCTCATCCGCAGCGTCCGGGAGCTGGAGCCGGTCCGGGCAGCCGCCTGGGGGGCAGCAGTGGGGCTGTGTATGGGCCTTCTGGGGGATGCGCCGGACCCTGCGCCTATGGCGGTGCTGTCCCTGTCCTGCGCCGCCCTGTCCCGGGTCCGTCCCGCCCCTGTCCCGGTGCGCATCGGGACATTCTGCGCCGTGGGCGCGGGCTGCGTTCTGCTTCTGGGAATGGAGGAGCCGCTGTATCGCGTGATCGAGCTGGCCTCGGGCGGAATGTTGTCCCTTCTGCCCTTGCCCCGGCTGACTCCGGCGGCGGAAAAAAAGGAGCCCCAGCCGGAAAAGCGGCCCCTGCAGGACCGCTTCGCCAAGCCTGCCGCCGCCCTGCGGGATCTGTACGACAGCTTTTTCCGGGGCACCGCCCCGGAAAAGCCGGAAAATCCCTCTGTGTTGTTTGACCGGGCGGCGGAGCAGGTGTGCCGCCGGTGTATTCTGCGGGATACCTGCTGGCGGCAGAATTACGGCGCCACCTACAACGCCTTCAATGACGCCTGTCCCCAGCTGCTGCGGCGGGGTCAGGCACTGCCCGGGGATTTTCCCCTGTATTTCACCTCCCGCTGCGTCCATCTGACGGAATTTGTGGAGGCGGTGAATCTGGAGCTGCGGTCCTATCTGCTGCGGCAGCAGTATCACCGGCGGCTGTCAGAGGTCCGGGACCAGGCCCGGGAGCAGTATGCCCAGCTGGGGGACCTGCTGGCCAGTGCCGGTCCCGCCGTCCCCGCCAGCGCCCAGGCCATGGGCTATCGGGTGGCGTCGTCTCTGCGGCCCCGGGAGGGGCAGAATGTCTGCGGCGATCAGCTGGATTCCTTCGAGGTAGGCGGCGCCGTGTATCTGCTGCTGTCCGACGGCATGGGCAGCGGCGAGGCCGCCCACCGGGAGGCCGCCATGACCGTCCGGCTGCTGCGGCAGTTTCTGGAGGCGGGCATTGAGCCAGGTCCGGCGCTGAAAACCTTAAACACCGCCCTGTCCCTGCGGGGAGAGAGCGGCGGAGGCTTCACCACCATCGACCTGCTGGCCCTGCAGCGGTCCAGCGGCCAGGCGGCCCTGTATAAATACGGAGCTGCCCCGTCCTACTGCAAGCGGGGCGGCAGCGTCAGCCGCTATGCCGGGCAGTCCCTGCCCGCCGGGCTCCAGGCCGTCCGGGACGCGCCGGAGTGCACCCGGCTCCAGCTGACTGCCGGGAGCTTTTTCGTCATGGTGTCCGACGGCATTGCCGACGCGGGAAACGACGAATGGCTGCAAAATCTGCTGGCAGGCTGGAGCGGCCGGGACGTCAACGCTCTGGTGTCGCTGATCCTGGCGGAGTCCCGGGGGCGCAAGGGCCTGGAGGACGACTGCGCCGTGCTGGCACTGCACCTGTCCTCCGGCGAAAAAAAGCCGGTTTAGCGGGTATATTCCCCCTATGGGCGGGCATACTGAACCTGTCAGACGAAATCGCAACAGAGGAGGGCATAACTCTTGGTAAAAGGACTTTCCCGCCGGGTCATTGTGGTGGATTCCCCGGACCCGCATATATTCGAGCAGGCAATTTTCATCGTGCGCAACGACGCGGCAGTGGGCAGCGGCGGGGTCACCTCCCAGCAGGTGGTGGACCAGGCCATCCGCATTGCCAAGGACTATGCCCGGTCCCACGGCGCGCCGCCCCGGCGGCGGCTGCGCATGTCCCCGTGGCTGGCGGCCCTTCTGGGCGGCGCGGTCATCGGCGTGGTGTGGCTTTTGGCCATGCTGATTTGATACCATTGCTATTTTCTTACCATTTTTCTCCTCACTTGGGGGCGGACGGGGTTTCCCGGTCCGCCCTCCCTTTTTGTCCTGGCACTGTCTCCTATGGATGGGAAGCCGGCAAACCCGCACTGCCTTCGGCGGATAGGAAAGCTCCCTGCGGGAAGTGCCGTATTTCGTTCGTTTCAATTATTATGTATGAAGCCGGAAATTCTTTATCAAAATTTTCACAATTTCCTGTTGCGAATTTTTTCTGTGTATGATAAAATATTAGATGAATCATTTAACGAAACTGGTTCGATAGAAAATCTTCAACGGAGCAAAGAGGAGGAAAGGAATGAACCCCCAAACCGAACGGGCTGCCGCTATTGTGGAGCAATACGGCTGCAAAACGGAAAATCTCATTGCCATTTTGCAGGATATCCAGGCGGCATACAACTATCTCAGCGAGGCCAACCTGACGTTGGTGGCCCAGCGCCTGGGCATCAGCGTGTCCAAGGTGTACAGCGTGGCCACCTTCTATGAAAACTTCTCCCTGGAGGCCAAGGGCAAGCACATCATCAAGGTCTGCGCCGGTACGGCCTGTCACGTCCGGAAGTCCGGCCCCATTTACGACGCCATATACGAGTACCTGGGCCTGTCCGGCAAGCGTAAGACCAGCGACGACGGCATGTTCACCCTGGAAACGGTGGCATGCCTGGGCGCGTGCGGCCTGGCCCCGGTGATGACCGTGGACGGCGAGGTCCACGCCAAAATGACCCCCACCAGCGCCCTGGAGCTGCTGGAGCGTATCCGGAAGGAGGAGGCCGCCCAATGAAACTGACCCGCGACGCGTTCTGCGATCTGCGCCATAAGGCCCAGCAGGCCCTGCGCCGCAGCAAGGAGACCCCCTCCGTGCTGATCTGCGCCGGCACCGGCTGCATTGCCGGCGGCGCGCTGAAAATCTATGAAAACCTGAAAAGCGAGTGTGAAAGCCGGGGCCTGCCGGTGTATATCGGCCTGAAGCACGACAGTGACGAGGAAAAGAGCCTGCACATCAAGATGAGCGGGTGCCACGGCTTCTGCGAAATGGGCCCCCTGGTCCACATTGAGCCCATGGGCATCATGTACATCCATGTGAAGCCCGAGGACTGCCACGAGATCCTGGAAAAGACCGTTCTGGGCGGGGAGATCATCGACCGGCTGGTGTACCGGCTGAACGGGGTGGCCTATCCCCGGCAGGAGGACATCCCCTTCTACAAAAAGCAGCACCGGGTGGTGCTGGAGAACTGCGGCACCAGCGACGCCCAGGACATCGAGGAGTACATCGCCAAGGGCGGCTACTCCGGCTTCGAGCGGGCCCTGTTCGAGATGACGGATGAGCAGATCTGTCAGGACATCATCGACTCCGGCCTCCGGGGCCGGGGCGGCGGCGGCTTCCCTGCCGGACAGAAGTGGGACGGTGCCCGCCGCCAGAAGGTCGACAAAAAGTACATCGTCTGCAACGGCGACGAGGGCGACCCCGGCGCCTTCATGGACCGCTCCATTATGGAGGGCAACCCCCATTCCGTGCTGGAGGGCATGATGATCGCGGGCCTGGCCGCCGGCAGCGACGAGGGCTATATCTACGTCCGGGCCGAGTATCCCCTGGCGGTGTCCCGGCTGAAAACCGCCATCGAAAAGGCCCAGGAGCTGGGCCTGCTGGGGGACGACATTCTGGGCAGCGGCTTCAATTTCCACCTCCATGTGAACCGCGGCGCAGGCGCCTTTGTCTGCGGCGAGGGCAGCGCCCTGACCTCCTCCATCGAGGGCAAGCGCGGCATGCCCCGGGTAAAGCCCCCCCGCACCATTGAGCACGGCCTGTGGGGCAAGCCCACGGTGCTCAACAACGTGGAGACCTTTGCCAACGTCCCCCTGATCATCCGCAACGGCGTGGACTGGTACCGGCACATCGGCACGGAAAAGAGCCCCGGCACCAAAGCCTTCGCCCTGACCGGCAATGTGGTGAACACCGGCCTGATCGAGGTGCCCATGGGTACCACCGTCCGCGAGGTGATTTTTGACATCGGCGGCGGCATCCCCGACGGCAAGAAGTTCAAGGCCGTGCAGATCGGCGGCCCCTCCGGCGGCTGCTGCTGCGCCAGCAGTGAGCACCTGGACCTGCCCCTGGACTTCGACTCTCTGAAGAAGATCGGGGCTATGATCGGCTCCGGCGGCCTGGTGGTCATGGACGAGGACACCTGCATGGTGGAGACTGCCCGCTTCTTCATGAGCTTCACCCAGAACGAAAGCTGCGGCAAGTGCGTTCCCTGCCGGGAGGGCACCAAGCGCATGCTGGAGATCCTGGACCGCATCGTCGGCAACGAGGGCACCATGGAGGACCTGGAGCTGCTGGAGAATCTGTCCAATACCATCACCGAGACGGCTCTGTGCGGCCTGGGCCAGAGCGCCTGCAAGCCCGTGCAGAGCACCCTGCGCTATTTCCGGGACGAGTATCTGGCCCATGTGGTGGACCACCACTGTCCCATCTGCAACGGGCGCAAGCGCCATCTGGAGATCATTCCCGAGCTGTGCAAGGGCTGCGGCAAGTGCGCCAAGAACTGTCCCATGGACGCCATCTCCGGCCAGATCCGCATGCCCCACGTCATCGACACCACCAAGTGTATCCACTGCGGCGCTTGCTGGGGAGCCTGCCCCTTCGGCGCTATCGACGCCATTGAGGAGGAGGTATGACCATGGCCAAGGGAATCATGATCGTAGACGGCCAGCGGGTGCCGTTCGACGGGGAGAAGAACGTCCTCTCCGTTATCCGCAAGGCGGGCATCGACATGCCCACCTTCTGCTACTATTCCGAGCTGTCGGTCCACGGCGCGTGCCGCATGTGCATCGTGGAAAATGTTAAAACCGGTAAAATCGACGCATCCTGCTCCATGGAGCCCCGGGACGGGCTGGAGATCCGCACCAACACCGCCCGGCTGCTGCGGCACCGGCGGATGATCCTGGAGCTGATGCTGGCCTCCCACGACTGCAGCTGCACCACCTGCGCCAAAAGCGGCAACTGCCGCCTGCAGGCCCTGGCCCAGCGCTTCGGCGTCAGCCGGGTCCGGTTCCCGGACACCCGGGAGCGCTATGAGCAGGACAACACCAGTCTGGCCATTTTCCGGGACCCCAACAAATGCATTCTCTGCGGCGACTGCGTCCGGGTCTGCGAGGAGCTCCAGGGCCAGGGCATCCTGAACTATGCCCACCGGGGCAGCGAGCTGCAGGTCATGCCCGCCTTTGACCGGAAGCTGGCGGACACCAAGTGCGTGGGCTGCGGCCAGTGTGCCGCCGTGTGCACCACCGGCGCCATCACCGTGAAAAACCAGATCGGCCAGGCCTGGCAGGCCCTCCACGACCCGAAAAACCGGGTGGTGGTCCAGATTGCCCCCGCCGTGCGGGTGGCCCTGGGCGAGGAGTTCGGCCTGCCCGCCGGAGAAAACGTCATGGATCGGCTGGTAAAGGCCCTGAAGCTCATGGGCGTGGAGGAGGTGTACGACACCGACTTTGCCGCGGATATGACCACCATCAGCGAGTCCCAGGAGTTCCTAGAGCGGCTGAAGGCCGGCGGTCCCTTCCCCATGTTCACCAGCTGCTGCCCCGCCTGGGTGAAGTATCTGGAGCTCAACGACCCCAAGTATCTGCGGAATATCTCCTCCTGCAAGTCCCCTATGGAGATGTTTGCCGCCGTGCTGCGGGATAAGTATCAGGCAAAGGACGCCGCCGACGGACGGCGGACGTATCACATGGCCATCATGCCCTGCACCGCCAAGAAGATGGAGGCCGCCCGGGCGGAATTTACCCGGGACGGGCAGCCCGACGTGGATCTGGTCATCACCACCCGGGAGCTGGTGGACATGATCCGGGAGGCCGGTATTCAGCTGACGGAGCTGGAGCCTGAGGCCCCGGACCTGCCCTTCGGCCTGGGCTCCGGCGCGGCGGTGATCTACGGCGTCACCGGCGGCGTGGCAGAGGCCGTGGTGCGGTACTGTCTGCCGGACAAGAGCAACAACGCCCTTCAGGCCATCCGGGTCACGGACCTGCGGGGTGACGGAGCCATCCGTGAGGTAAACCTGACCGTGGAGGGCCAGGAGCTGCACATCGCCATCGTCAACGGCCTGTCCCACGCCAAGGAGCTGATCGCCGACGTGGAGGCCGGAAAGCGGTTTTATCACCTGGTAGAGGTCATGACCTGCCAGGGCGGCTGCGTAGGCGGCGCGGGCCAGCCCTATGGCCTGACGGCGGCGAAGAAGCGCCGCGGCGCGGGTCTGTACGAGGCGGACGCCACCGCCATGTTCAAGGGGGCGGAGAAGAACCCCATTGTCACCCGCCTGCTGGACGAGTACGGCCACGAGCGCTGCCATGAGCTGCTCCACGTCCGCTACGGAGAATAACAAGCCATCACCAAAGCAGCCCCTCCGGCCAATCCGGAGGGGCTGAGCTTGTCAAAAATCCTTTTTGGCAGGCGTTTCCCTGGACTTTCCCTGCAAAGCCTGGTATAGTAAGGGAAAAAATCGAAGGGAGTCATGCACATGCACATCACCGTTTATCTTGGCGCCAGCCGGGGCAACGACCCGGAGCTGGAGCGCGCCGTCCGTGAGCTGGGCCGGTGGATCGGGACCAGCGGCAACGCCCTGGTCTACGGCGGGTCCAAAACCGGTCTTATGGGCCGCCTGGCCCGGAGCGTTCTGGAAGCCGGCGGCCAGGTCACCGGTGTGGAGCCGCAGTTTTTCATGGACGCAGGCTATCAGTACGACGGTCTGACCCGGCTCATCGTCACGGAGGACATGGCCCGGCGCAAGGCGAAAATGATCGAGCTGGGCGACGCCTTCATTGCCTTCCCCGGCGGCACCGGTACCCTGGAGGAGATTGCCGAGGTCATGTCCCAGGTGTCCCTGAAGCAGCTGAAGGCTCCCTGCATCCTGTACAACCTCAATGGGTATTATGACCATCTGAAGGCCCTGCTGGAGCACATGATTGAAAAGGGCCTGTCCTCCCCGGACCGGCAGCAGGGCATCCATTTTGCCGCAGGTCTGGCGGAGATCCAGGAAATTCTGCGGCAGGCATAACGGTATAAAAGCGGACGGGGCAGAGCCTCGTCCGCTTCCTTTTTTCTTCCTTCCGGCCATTTTCCTGGTGACAATTGCGCTCCGATGCCGTATAATGCTTCCCATAGGGTCCCCATCCGGGGACAGGATAGGGAACAGAAGGGAGACAATACATGACAGATATCCAGATCGCCCAGCAGGCCGTGCCCCTGCCCATCGGCGACATTGCCGCCTCCTGCGGCATCGACCCCCAGTATGTGGAGCAGTACGGCCGCTGCAAGGCCAAGATCGACTACCGCCTGCTGCGGGAGCAGGCCCACCGGCCCGACGGCAAGCTCATCTTAGTCACCGCCATCACCCCCACCCCCGCCGGCGAGGGCAAGACCACCACCACCGTGGGCCTGACGGACGGCCTGCGCAAAATCGGCAAAAACGCCGTAGCCGCCTTGCGGGAGCCGTCTCTGGGTCCGGTGTTCGGCGTCAAGGGCGGAGCCGCCGGCGGCGGCTATGCCCAGGTCATCCCCATGGAGGACATCAATCTTCACTTCACCGGCGATTTCCACGCCATCGGCGCGGCCAACAACCTGCTGGCCGCTCTGCTGGACAACCACATCCAGCAGGGCAACGCCCTAGGCATCGACGTCAAGCAGATCGTCTGGAAGCGCTGCGTGGACATGAACGACCGCCAGCTGCGCCACGTCATCGACGGCCTGGGCGGCAAAATGCAGGGTGTCCCCCGGGAGGACGGCTTCGACATCACCGTGGCCAGCGAGGTCATGGCCGTTCTGTGTCTGGCCAGTGACATCACCGACCTGAAGGCCCGGCTGGGCCGCATGATTGTGGCCTATACCTTCGACGGCCGTCCCGTCACCGCCCACGATCTCAAAGCCGAGGGAGCCATGGCCGCCCTGCTGAAGGACGCCCTGAAGCCCAACCTGGTCCAGACCCTGGAGCACTCCCCCGCCTTTATCCACGGCGGCCCCTTTGCCAACATCGCCCACGGCTGCAACAGCGTCACCGCCACCCGCATGGCCCTGAAGCTGGGGGACTACGCCGTCACCGAGGCGGGCTTTGCCGCAGACCTGGGGGCGGAGAAGTTCTTTGATATCAAGTGCCGCCTGTCCGGTCTGCGCCCCTCCGCCGTGGTCATCGTGGCCACGGTCCGGGCCCTGAAATACCACGGCGGTGTCCCCAAGGCGGAGCTGGGCCGGGAGGACCTGTCCGCCCTGGAAAAGGGCTTGCCCAACCTGCTGCACCATGTGAACACCATCCGCAATACCTTCCATCTGCCCTGCGTGGTGGCCATCAACGCCTTTCCCACGGATACGGCGGCGGAGCTGCGCCTGGTGGAGGACAAATGCCGCGCCCTGGGAGTCAATGCCGTGCTGTCTGAGGTGTGGGCCAAGGGCGGCGAGGGCGGACGTGCCCTGGCCCAGGAGGTGGTGCGCCTGTGCGATCAGCCCCAGCTGGCCTCCTTCTCCTTTGCCTATCCCGACAACGCCTCCCTGGCCTATAAGCTCAACGCCATTGTGGGCCGGGTATACGGCGGCGCTCAGGCGGTGCTGACCCCCGCCGCCCAGAAGCAGCTCCAGCGCCTGACGGAGCTGGGCTTCGGCGAGCTGCCGGTGTGCATGGCCAAAACGCAGTATTCTCTGTCCGACGACCCCACCCTGCTGGGAGCTCCCACGGGCTTCACCGTCACCGTCCGCAGTCTGCGGGTCAGCGCCGGAGCCGGCTTCATCGTGGCCTATACCGGCGACATTATGACCATGCCCGGCCTGCCCCGGGTCCCGGCGGCGGAAAAGATCGACGTGGACGAAAACGGCAGGATCACCGGTCTGTTCTGAGCTGCCGGATAACCGCATATGAAAAGAGGCCGCGATCGTGTGATCGCGGCCTCTGTGTCTTTGCAGATATAAAAATTCGGAGCAAGCCATACAGCTTGCTCCACGTGTTGAAGAATATGATTATAGGACTTCAAAAATACAGATATATCAATACTTGCAGTCGGCAAGAGAAAAATTCCCATACGGTCGCTCAGATTGGATACTTTGCGCGCCACGCATCATGAGCCGCAATATATTCAATCACATCCAATGGTTTCATTTTTTGCTCCCGAAATTGAACATGAGCTTTCGCATAATCCCCTGTTTTCAAGTTTACCTTTATGGTGCTTTCATGGTATAGAGTAATTCTGACTTCGTGATAATCGAAACACCAATCCGCTAAATGCGTGGTAACAATTACGGATTGATGCAAGAACCGGCACTGAAACCCTTTTTCCGTGCATTTATCTATAATCGACTGACGCAGAGCATTTTCGTGCGCTGCGGCGCGCAATTCAGATGCAGTTTTCTTTGTTAATACTCTTGTATGCACAGTATCTGAATCACATGCGGCGCAGTGCCTTAAAAATGTTTCTCCGAATTGGGGATACGGAGGTGTAAAAGCAAACTGACGCTTCCGACCACAATTAAGACATTTGCATTCGTACTGACGCATTGTGCCAATCTCCTGTATTTAATTACTTATAAAAAATCCTCTGAAACCGTAGTTTCAGAGGATATGGTCGGAGTGGCGAGACTTGAACTCGCGGCCTCATGGTCCCGAACCATGCGCGCTACCATCTGCGCTACACCCGGATTTCCAACGCCCGATTATATTAACACAATTACAGACCGATTGCAATACTTATTTTAAAAAAATTATGGTTTTCCGTAAATTCCGCGCCGTACATTTATCCTCATATGAGCAATTTTGTACACAAAAAACGAGATATCTATTGCTTAGAGCCAATGTTTGGACTATAATAATCAGAGCAAGAAATCTGCAAAGAAAACAAGAGTAATAAGAGGAGGAACCTACTATGAAATGCCCTCGCTGCGGACATGAAATGACTCTCGATACCCACCGCAAGTATGCACTGAACATGTGCTACGAGTGCGGCTACATCGAAGGCAGACTCAATGACGGCCCCGGTGCCGGCGCAAGCAACTACGCTCGTCTGAGAGCTATGAACTTCAACGAGGCTGTCGCCTTTATCTCCGGCGGTCTCGACATCGAAGAGAGCAAGGTCGCCAACTGGCTCGACAACAAGGAATAAGCAGACTGCACCCCGGATTTTTCCGAGGTGCTGTTTTTTTGTCTCCGTGTCAATAGAGCGAGCGCAAGCGAAAATGATAAAAAGGGCACACAAGCGATACGGCAAACGTTGACAGATTTCACCCGGCACTGTGCATGAGCAAGCCGAAGCTAATGCATGATCGCTGCACGAGCTCTGCCCGAAAGGTCAGAAAGCTTTCCGGTGTCTAATCTATCACACTAACTCGTGAGACTGTCAAAAAACC
>OHRU01000940.1_pt1 | contig 10587 bp, 7 predicted proteins | sample 1578491 | NCBI WGS metagenome assembly OHRU01 (sample SAMEA3879565, study PRJEB24766) | human gut metagenome | biome: human-associated habitat; feature: feces | place: USA | collected 1985/1987 | reverse complement strand
CTTTCTTCACACTGGACAGTTCTCCGTTCTTCATCTCCCGCCTGATCTCAAGGCCGACAGTGAAGAAGAAGACCGTCATCAGGATGTCGTTGATGAACTTCTCGACGGTCATTCCGTTAGGGAACAGAATGCTCTCTCCGCCAGGGCTTTGGAACCTTAGGGAGATGTCGGTCTCCAGAACGTTGTGGTAGAACTCTTTGGTGAATGGAAGGTTGGCCAGAAGCATCGCCACCACCACGCAGCAGAGCAGAAGCACTCCCTGCGCCCAAGGCTGCTTGGAAAACTGTTTCCTTCTATGGTCAAAGTTCCGGATGCCTTTTGTCCAGGTGTAGATCGGAATAAGTCTCATGGTGTGTTACTCTAATTATTAAAGCATTAAGGATAATCAATGATTTTTCGGGAATAGTCCTCAGCGGTTATTCTCCGTAAAGGTACCTGTGCTGCTCCGGGGTCAGGGTGTCGATCGTTATGCCCCAGTCCTTCAGCTTTCTGAAGGCCACCTCGCGGTCGATTGACTCAGGGACGCTGTGAAGCATCTCACCCGGTACCCTCGCCAGTACCATCCTGTTGTCGGCCAAGTACTTGGCGCTGAGAGCCTGGATGGCGAACGACATGTCCATGATCTCGGCGATGATGTAGATCCTGCGACCGCCAGGGAGGGTGTACTCCTGAATATTCTGCCTCGCAGGTTTCTCTCCCACAGCGAGTTCCTTAAGCTGGGCGACGTTCACCTCGCAGTCGAAATGCCCGGCGTTGCAGCAGATCGCTCCGTCCTTCATCGCGAGGAAATGCTCCTTGGTGATGACATCGTCGCAGCCGGTAACAGTCACGAATATGTCGCCTTCTGCGGCGGCCCGGGCCATGCCCATAACCTGGAATCCGTCCATCACGGCCTCCATCGCCTTGATAGGATCCACCTCTGTGACAATTACTTTCGCACCGAGTCCCTTGGCTCTCATCGCCACGCCCTTGCCGCACCATCCGTAGCCTGCGACCACTACATATTTCCCGGCCACGATCAGGTTGGTTGTCCTGTTGATGCCGTCCCAGACTGACTGGCCGGTGCCGTAGCGGTTGTCGAACAAGTGCTTGCAGTCAGCATCATTGACCAGCATCATAGGGAACTCGAGCTTCTCGGCATTGTTCATGGCCTCCAGCCTGAGGATGCCTGTAGTGGTCTCCTCGCATCCGCCTATGACATTGGGAATCAGATGCTTGTATTCGGTATGGATCATGTTTACCAGGTCGCCGCCGTCATCGATGATGATGTTCGGACCCGCTTCAATGACCTTGCGGATACCGTGCATGTATTCCTCCTCCGTAGCCCCGTGGACAGCAAAGACATTGAGCCCCTCGTGGACGAGTGCGGCCGCGATATCATCCTGGGTGGAAAGAGGGTTGCTTCCGGTGATGAACATCTCCGCACCGCCTTCTGCCAAAATTTCACAAAGATGAGCGGTCTTGGCCTCCAGATGCACTGACAATGCGATTTTCTTGCCTTTGAACGGCTTGGTCTGTTTGAATTCCTTTTCCAGACCTGCCAGCAGCGGCATATGCCTTCTTACCCATTCGATCTTAAGTTCTCCGTCCCGCCAGAGTTCGGGATTACGTATTTCACTTGCCATAATCAATCTTTTTATTTGTTCAACCACACAATTTACGAAAAAATCATCAAGTTGCTTCACATTTTCGTAAAACTTTTGCATTATCCGCTTGTAACATAACCGAGCGTGGCGCAACTGATCCTGACATTGACATCAAAAAACTTCTGGAGCATGCAGATGCAGGCACCCATCGTGGCGCCGGTGGTGAAGACATCGTCCACTATCAGGATATGGCGGCAACCGCTCACCTGCGCGGCAGTTTCCCGTCTCAAAGCGAAGGCTCCGTGGACATTGTCGCTTTTTGCCAGCACGCCGAGCTTCGTCTGTGTGCGGGTGTAGTGGGAGCGGACCAGAATATCCGTGCGGACAGCCACGCCTCCGAGCGCCTCACTGATCTTGCGGGCGATTACCTCCGCCTGATTGTAGCCTCTGTTCCAGTGTCTGGCCCAATGCAGAGGGACCGGAATGATCAGGTCAATGTCTCTGTACAATGGGCTGTCTTTCATGAAGTTGCCCAACATTCCGGAATAATGTGCGCCTTCCCCGAAATCTCCCATGTATTTGAGATGCTGGGGAATTCTCTTGTATCCGGCTTCACCGTGATAGAAGAAAAGAGCAGTAGCGTAAGAAAATTTCGCCGTGGGGATGCTCTCGTTTTCCAGGCAGTTGTCTGTCAGGTTTTTCTGGATGATTCCGTTCAGCTTCGATGACATGGGGTTGTTCCGCCTTTCCCAATAGTAGGTGAGAGGCAGGTCGGATTCGCAATAGATGCACAGATATTTCTCGGACTGGTGCAGTTTCTTGCCGCACACCAGGCACTCCCTCGGGATGAGGATATCCATCATCTGCCTTCCCTCTTCCCGCAGCACTCCGCCCATCTGCTTTATAAATGAATAACCGGATCCCATACGTCTTTTTTTACAAAACTAAGATTCTTTTCTATAACAAGAGCGTCTTTGCAGCCTCTGACAGTCAAATTTTTACGATTTTTAAATTCTTTAATTTTTATTTTGTATCTTTGGCGACGTCTGTAAGGAGAAAAAATGAGGACAAGGATATCCAAAATAGTTATGTGTTTCGCGGCATTGGCAATGCTGCTGATGTCCGCTGTCCCTCATCATCACCATTGCTTCGGGGTGGATCATTCCGAATATATCTGTTTTGCGAGTCTCGAACAGGAGCAGGATTGCTGTCTTGAAACGGAAGATCATCATTGTCATGAAAATGAACATGCATGCCATCTTCATTCCATCGTGACGCTCATCGGCCATATCCAGAATGCACCGCAATGCTATTCTCCGATGGTGGCAGTAGTGCCTGAAATCATTTCACTTGACAATCATAATATAAGTGGCCGCTCATCAGAATACCGCATCTTGACAGCGGAGCGGTTGCTGCCGTCTTATATCTGCGGATCGACGGGCTTCCGTGCCCCGCCGGTGGTTCTTGGATAATTATTCTTGAAATGTGGAATGCAGGCGTGGCACCCGTCTGTGTCCCGTGAATTGTCAGGTGCCGTCTATCAAGAACCACGAATTTATGAGAAAAACATTATTATATGTCGTCACGGCATTGATTGCCGCAGCGATGACCGTCTCGTGCGGTAACCATGCTTCCGGTCATAAGGAAACTTCGGAGCATAACCATGAAGGCCATGAGACGCATGACCATGAAAAAGAGCATGGCCACGAGCACGGACACCAGAACGGCGTCATCGAATTTTCAGTAGAAAAAGCGGAGGCGGCCGGTCTTGAAACAGAGAAGATTACGGCAGGAAAGTTCAGTTCTGTCATAAGGACGAGCGGCGAAATAATGCCGGCACAGGGGGATGAGGCCACTGTAGCGGCTACCGTTTCCGGCATCGTTTCATTTGGAAAGGCCGGCATTGTCCCGGGGAAAAGAGTTTCGGCTGGAAATGTCATAGCATCTGTTTCTGCAAGGGAAATGGCTGATGGTGACCCGGTTGCGAAGTCCAAAGCGGCATATGAAGCTGCTGAAAAGGAACTGCATAGGGCAGAAGCCCTGTTGCGTTCCCAGGCCATATCCCAGAAAGTATATGAGCAGGCCAAACGCGATTATGAAGTGGCAAAGGCCGAATATGACGCATATTCCGGAAAAATGACCGAGGCGGGAGTCGCCGTGAAGTCGCCATTGACCGGAAGTGTGAAGGAAGTCTTCGTCAAGGAAGGGGATTATGTCAATGCAGGTCAGCCCCTTGCTTCCGTTACCCAGAACACCCGTCTTTATCTTCAGGCGGACCTTTCGGAAAAATATTGGAAACAAGCGTCTTCCATCACCGGAGCCAACTTCAGACCATCATATTCAGATGAAACCTATAATCTGAAATCACTCGGCGGAAGACTTGTGTCAGTGGGCAAGTCATCTGTCCAGGGGTCGTTCTATCTCCCGGTCATCTTCGAGTTCCAGAACAGAGGAAACTTCATACCTGGCTCATTCTGTGAGATTTACCTTACCGGAATGGAGCGGGACAATGTCATTTCTGTTCCTGAAACCGCATTGACAGAAGAGCAGGGCGTGTACTACGTCTATCTGAAACTCTGCAAGGAAGATTACAAGAAACAGGAAGTCAAGACCGGCGAAAGCGACGGTATGCGCAGGGAAATCCTGAAAGGCCTGAAAGAGGGCGATGTCGTAGTGACCAAAGGTGCTCTTCAGGTAAAACTCTCAGCTGTTTCCGGAACAATTCCTGGCCACACTCATAATCATTGATGCCTATGCTGGACAAGATTATACGTTTTTCATTGCAGAACCGGGCCTTTGTTCTGATGGCCGCAGTCCTGCTGATGGTGGGAGGTATCTATACCACTTCCCATATAGATGTGGATGTCTTTCCTGACTTGAACGCGCCGACCGTAGTGGTTATGACCGAGGCGACCGGAATGGCTCCTGAAGAGGTGGAGAGACTTGTCACCTTCCCTGTGGAGACCGCCATGAACGGCGCCTCTGACGTGAGGAGAGTGCGTTCTTCATCCACGGCCGGATTTTCCGTAGTGTGGGTGGAATTCGATTGGGGGACAGACATTTACAGAGACAGACAGATAGTGTCCGAGAAACTTGCCGAGGTAGGGGAGAGCCTGCCGCCTGATTGCGGAAAGCCGACATTGGGTCCTCAGTCCTCCATCCTGGGAGAGGCCATGATCATCGGACTGGACTCCGACACTACGTCAATGCAGGACCTCAGGACATTGGCCGACTGGACCTTCCGTCCGCGACTTCTTTCGCTTGGCGGCGTGGCCCAGGTCACGGTCATCGGAGGAGACATAAAAGAGTATCAGATAAAGCTGTCTCCGGAGAAGATGAAGCATTACGATGTCTCTCTCCAGGAGGTCATCTCCGCCACGGAATCCATGAACCGCAACTCTACCGGCGGCGTGCTGTATGAGTATGGTAATGAGTACATTATACGTGGACTTCTCTCTACGGACGACATTGACGGCATAGGCCGTGCAGTGGTCAGGATGCAGGGCGATGTGCCGATAACATTGAACAATATCGCGGAAATCGCCGTTGGCCCGAAGGCTCCTGTGCTGGGCGTGGCTTCCCACAGGGGCAAGCCTGCGGTGCTGATGACAGTGACCAAGCAGCCGGATGCGAGCACGGCGCTTCTGACTGAAAAGCTCGACAAGGCCGTGGAAGACCTCAAGTCGCAGATTCCGTCCGATGTGAATGTGTCCACCGACATATTCAGGCAGCAGAAATTCATCGACAGCTCCATCGACAATATCAAGAAATCGCTCTATGAAGGTGCGCTGTTCGTGATAATCGTGCTGTTCTTCTTCCTGATGAATGTGCGCACCACGCTCATATCTCTGGTGACAATTCCGCTGTCCCTGCTGGTGTCAGTTCTGACATTGAAGTTTATGGGGCTGACTATCAATACGATGAGTATTGGAGGTATGGCGATTGCCATAGGCTCGCTGGTGGATGACGCCATCGTAGATGTGGAGAACGTGTTCAAGCATCTTCGCCAGAACCGTAAACTGCCTGAGTCAGAGCGGCTTCCTGTGCTGGAGGTGGTGTTCAATGCCTCCCGCGAAGTGCGTCTGCCGATATTGAACTCCACATTTATAATAGTGGTCAGCTTCGTGCCGCTCTTCTTCCTTACCGGAATGGAAGGCAGGATGCTCAGACCTCTCGGAATAGCATTCATCACGGCACTTTTCGCCTCGACATTGGTGGCATTGACATTGACCCCGGTGCTCTGCAGCTTCCTTTTGGGCAGCGAGAAGAGTGACAAGGCCGGGAAGGAACCTGCGCTTGTACGTTGGCTGCAGAAAATCTACAATGTGGCCCTGGAGTGGGTCCTGAGGCATAAGAAACTGACATTGGGCAGTGTCGCGGCTCTGTTTGCGGTCGCTCTCGCCCTGTTCTGCAGTTTCGGAAGCAGCTTCCTGCCAGCCTTCAACGAGGGCTCGTTCACTATCAATGTAAGTACGCTTCCTGGTGTTTCCCTGGAGGAATCCGACAATGTCGGGCGACGTGCGGAGATGCTTCTGCTGTCCGTGCCGGAGATAAAGACTGTGGCCCGCAAGACCGGACGTGCTGAGCTTGATGAGCATGCGCTCGGGGCCAATGTCTCTGAAATAGAAGCCCCATTTGAGCTCTCTGACAGGCCGAAAAAGGCTGTTGTTGAGGAGATTCGCCACAAGTTGAGGACTTTGCCGGGTGTCAATGTGGAAATCGGCCAGCCTATTTCGCACCGTATCGACGCGATGCTTTCCGGAACAAGGGCAAATATTGCCATAAAGCTTTTCGGTACCGACCTGAACAAGATGTTCGAAATCGGAAACCAGATAAAAACGGAGATTTCCGCTATCCCGGGAGTCGTGGACCTGAATGTGGAACAGCAGGTGGAACGGCCTCAGCTTCAGATAGTTCCGAAGCGTGAAATGCTTGCGAAATATGGCGTCACACCATCGGAATTCACTGATATGGTGGAAGTTTATCTGGCAGGCAGGACGGTGTCCCGCGTCTATGAAGGCAACCGGGTTTTCGACCTGACTGTGAAGGCTGACGATGACAGCAGGAGCACGATAGAGGCCATCAGGGATATGCCTGTGGATGTGGTCGGCGGTAAGGTGCCGTTCAGCCAGATTGCGGAAATCCGTTCCGCTGCAGGTCCGAATACCATCAACCGTGAAAATGTCGCGCGCAAAATCGTGATTTCGGCCAATGTCTCTGACGGAGACCTCCAAGGTGCCGTGAACCGTATTCGCAAGACGATAAATGACAATGTGCCGCTTCCGGAAGGCTACCACGTGGAATACGGCGGTCAGTTCGAGAGTGCCCAGTCCGCCACAAGAACATTGCTGGTGACATCATTGATGGCGATTCTCGTAATCTTCCTCCTTCTTTACGGACAGTTCAAGAATGTGCGTCAGGCGTCTGCCGTTCTGCTCAATCTGCCGCTGGCCCTCATCGGAGGCGTGTTCGCGATATTCTTTGCAGACGGCATCATCAGCATTCCGGCGATAATCGGTTTCATTTCCCTGTTCGGAATTGCCACGAGAAACGGTATGTTGCTGATAGACAGGTACAATGAACTCCGACAGAGCGGTCTTTCACTGCATGATGCGGTAATGCGCGGGTCGCTTGACAGGTTGAACCCGATATTGATGACGGCATTGACCTCAGCCCTTGCGCTGATACCTCTCGCCCTCGGCGGGGACCTTCCGGGCAATGAAATCCAGAGCCCTATGGCAAAGGTGCTGCTCGGCGGTCTGCTTACATCGACGATGCTCAACGGCTTCATCGTTCCGGTAGTGTATATACTAATTTCAAAGAAGAGAAATGAACAGACTATATAATTTGTCACGCAATGCTGCATTGTCGGCAATTGCTTTTGTGTCAATGACTTTCGTGTCCTGGGCCCAGAATTCGGCGGAAGTGGTGCTCGCTTCTGTTGAGAAAAACAATCCTGAACTCCAGGCATTGCGCAAACGTACCGAATCCGAGAAGTATGGCTTCAAGGCGGAGCGTATGGTGGAGGCTCCTGAGGTAGGCTTCGACTATCTTTGGGGAAGTCCTGCGGATATCGGTACAAGGAAGGATATATCCGTGACCCAGAGCATTGACATCGCCACCATTTCGGGAACGAAAGGAAAGATCGCGAAGTCGGAATCGGAGCTCTCGGATATGCAGTTCAATGTCCGCAGGCAGGAGATACTGCTCCAAGCCAAGCTGCTCTATATCAATATTATATATTGCAATGCGGTCGGCGCTGAACTTGAGCGTCGTCTTGAACGCAGTGAGAAGGTGGAGTCTGTCTATCGGGATATGCAGGTGCGTGGAGAAACCGATATGATAGAGGTCAATAAAGCCCATCTGGCGTATCTGGCGCAGCGCAATGCATTGGCCCGGAACAAGATGGAGGCAGAAGGTTTCAGGCTGGAGCTTCAGCGTCTTAACGGTGGTGAACCGTTGGAAATCAATGATTTGTCTTATGTCCGCAGGGATATGCTTCCGGCTGATTTCGATACGTGGTACAAGGAGGTTGCTGACCATAGTCCGGAAATCATGGCGGCAAGGCAGAACGTGAAGGTGAATGAGGCTGTGGCCATGGGTATCAAGATGTCGTCCTGCCCGACTATCACTGCCGGCTATATGGCGGAGCTCGTCAAGGGCAGCAATTTCCGTGGACTTACGCTCGGCCTTTCTATCCCGCTCTGGTCCGCCCGCAGTAAAACCAGGCAGGCAAATCTGTCATGTGAGGCGTCCAGGCTTGAGGTCAAGGATGTGGAGGCTTCCGAATATTCGGCTCTCCGTTCTCTGTATGAAAAGGCTTCGGGACTGAAGGACCTTTCCGATGAACTGGCTCTCTCGTTGGCGGTTTCTGACGAAGCTATGTCAATGACGGAGAAGAAGTTCAATGAGGGGGAAATCTCATTGATGGACAGCATAATGGAGCTTTCTCTCTACTATTCCGTAGTGGATGAGTCGCTTGCTGCGTCCAAGGATTATGATTTGGCGCTCGCGGAACTGAATGCCTGGTCTCTATAGACAATGCATTGACCTATAATTTATTACACTTGGCAGAGCCGTCCCTGCCAGGTGTTTTTTTCTTTCAGGCGGTCGTCCAGCAGATGCAGAATCTGGAAGTTGCGGATAAGTCCCCATTGTGTTTCATTGACAAAACGTGGCGGAACCTCTCCGGCTATGCGCTCGATATACAGGTCGGGTCTCAGCTTCTCCAGTATTTCGATTATAAGGTCCAGATAATCAGGCAAGTCCAGACGGAGGAAATCCTCTGGCACGGCGGCATATTCCTTTTCGATTCTCGTGCCTTTGACGAGCTGCAGCTGGTGGAATTTTACGGAGTGCAGCGGCAGGGAACTGATGAAACTGCATTGGTCCGTAAGCATTGACCTGGACTCTCCCGGCAGGCCTAAGATAAAATGCGCTCCAGGCTCCAGCCCACGCTCTGCGCTGAGTCTGACTGCGTGTTCGGCGGTCGCGACGTCGTGGCCTCTGCCGACCCGGACCAATGTCTTGTCATAGCAGGACTCGATGCCGTATTCGATCTTGACGACAGGCTTGTCGAAACTGTCGCTGTGCCAGTCCTTTAGGATGTGGCCTTCTTTCAGTTCGCTCAGGAAGTCGAGCTTTTCCTCATCTACGCAGTCGGGTCTTGTGCCTATGACAATGCCGACTATCTGAGGGTGCGACAGGGCTTCGAGATACAGTTCCTTCAGTCGTGGAAGGGGAGCGTAAGTGTTTGAATATGACTGGAAATATGCGAGATAATGCCTTGTGTTCCTGTAGCGTACCTGGTGAAATCCGATGCCTTCATCTATCTGTGAGGCAATGGTTTTGCCGGCGGTGCTGTATGACGGGTGGAAGGCTGCGTTGTCGCAGAAGGAGCAGCCGCCGTAGCCGATTTTGCCGTCCCTGTTGGGGCATGTGAATCCTGCGTCAATGACAAGTTTCTGCAGGCGTTCTCCATAGACTCTCTTGTAGTAGCCTACGAATGTGTTGTATCTTTTTCCGTCCGGAAACCAGTCCGGCATGCTGTCATTGACCATAATATTTCCACTTTTGCTCTGCAAATCTATTAAAAAGTAAGTATCTTCGCAATGATGCGTTTCCGGTTTTGGGGATGCGGGAAACTTAATTTACATTTGCTGATGAAAAGAATAATTGTTGCGCTGGTAGTGGCGATGGTCGTCTGCACGAGTCTTTACGGCCAGAAGAAATATGGAGTGGTGAAGTACTCTGTGAATTTTATGCGTACATATCCGGACTATGAGTCAGGGCTTGAGACTCAAGCACTTATGGGTACGCCTGTAGAGATTCTCGGGAGGCAGGGCTATTGGCTTCAGATCCGGACTCCGGAGCCGTATGTGGCCTGGGCTACTGATATGGGCGTGGTGCCGATGGACAGTCTCCAGTTGCAGAACTACCTGGCTGCTCCGAAATATGTCTGCACTTCGCTTTGGACTGAGGTCTATGACTCGCCGGAGAGTGGTGCGCAGCGTATCAGTGACCTTGTTGCCGGTGATATCGTGAGAATAAAATATGATTCGAGGAACAGGCCGCTTAAGCATAAGCTGTATCTCGGTATCGTGCTTCCGGACGGGCGTGATGCTTTCGTGAAGTATCCTGATGTGGAGCGGTTTTCCGACTGGGCTGCTTCCCGCAGGGCGACTCCTGCCAATGTGGTGGCTACCGCCAAGCGTTTCCTCGGTACGCCTTATCTCTGGGGCGGCACTTCGTCCAAAGGTCTTGACTGCAGTGGCCTTACAAGGACTGCATTCTTCCTGAACGGCGTCCTGCTTTATAGAAATGCGTCCCAGCAGGTAAAGGAAGGCATTGAGGTATCTTTAAATGGCTTTGTGCCTGGTAAGTGTGAGGGCGATCTGAAGCCTGGTGACCTTATGTTTTTCGGCAGGAAGGCGACTGAGGATGCGGCAGAGAAGGTCTCCCACGTGGCGATGTACATAGGCGGCGGACGTATTATCCATTC
>OHRU01000937.1_pt1 | contig 10609 bp, 9 predicted proteins | sample 1578491 | NCBI WGS metagenome assembly OHRU01 (sample SAMEA3879565, study PRJEB24766) | human gut metagenome | biome: human-associated habitat; feature: feces | place: USA | collected 1985/1987 | reverse complement strand
TCTGCATCCCGATAGAACATTTCAAATGTAAAAATAATTCTGACCACCTACTTAACACGTTTTTGAAAACCTGCCTGTGCTGACGGCCTCAGTTGCTGCCCGCCAGCTTATAGGGACACACGGTCCCCCATCATCCGCTTGCGACTGTTTGGCAGATTCTCCGACCTCACCATTTTCTTGGCGAAGGAGACTGCCGAATATGCTGACGCAAGCACATGATGGAAGAGAATGGGAAAAGGAAGCCAAGCGAATGCCGGCTTCGAATTTCTCATCATAAATCATTGAAAGTCATAAGTTTTTCGAGCATAGGAGACCCCGAAAAACAAATTGTTTTCTGAAAAGCCACAGAGATTAAAACGCAGGTGGCGCACGCGTTGAATGAACGTTGCCTTCGCGCATCTTGACAAAAGGACAAGCCGCATGGAAAGCAACATAAGCGACAGGCACAAAAAGAGCCACTTTGACGAGCGCCGGCACCACATAGGACAAGGCACACAACTGACAGAGCAGGCATTCTTGAACGACAGCGCTCTGCGAAACGAAGTGTCCGTCGTGGTGGATATGGTGGGCGCAATCGTAACAATAGGACGCAGCAGTTTCTTCCACCCCCGAATGGTGGTGGAAGGTGATGGCAAGCAGCATCGGCACGTAAACCAACAGCAGCAGCCATGCAAACTTCTTTCGTCTATTGTCGATACGTCGCATTAGTCTGAAAATCTTTTTTGTGCTGACATTATTTTAAAGGGCCGCGGTGTATTCGGTTGTGAAAGGCCCTTTGTATGAAACGAAAGCAAAAATAATATTTTTTTCAATACCGCAAAAGTGCAAACCCCTATAAATCAATGCTAATCAATAATTTATAACATCTTCATCTGCTCTTTGTTAATATTCCCTTAGCACAACAGCGGCCGCGTCATACTTGACGGTGAGCAGGGGCGGCAACAGACGCGAGGGAAAGGGGGGCTTGGCGAACGGGGAGGCAAGGTATAAGGGAACGGCCTGTTCTTGAAAAAGAGGCTACAAAGAAAAAGGAACCTCCGGATGGAAGTTCCTTTTTCTTTGTAGGTGCTTAAAATTTGTTTGTATTGAATTGTCGGATTATTTTGCTACTACGGTTATGGAGGAGTTACTGTGCTCGTTCCAAAGTAATAACAATGAGACGGTTAACGTTTAACTTGTTATGGAGAACTTACTGTGCTTCCTTCCCCGTATTGCCCTCGGCATAGCCGCGTTTGTAGCCTTCGCTGTAGTTGCTGGCATAGGTTTGGCGCTCTTCGGAAGTGGGGAAATTGCTCGACGTGTCGTGTTCGTTCATAGGTTTTCCGGCCACGCCGTCGTAATAGCCATCCCAGTAGCCGTCTTCTGCGCCGGCTTCATCGGCGGGACGGGGGTCGCGCTCAAGGGTGTCTGGCGCGGCGATGTGGGCAGTGTCAGCGATGTCGGAGCGGACATCGGACGTCACGGTGGTGTCGGGGCGTGCCATCGGCCCTACGTTCTTGATGGAGGGGCTGGCGGCGGAGCCTTGTGCGGCTTTGTCAGACGCAGCCTTGAAATAGAGAATCACGGCGCATGTGGCCACGAAGAGGAGGAGGAACACGAGGGCGCTTTTACGGTTGATGCCTTGTCTTTTCATAGGTTTCTTTTTCGGATGTTCTGGACATGGGCAGGGGAAAGACTGCTGGCGTGGCGAGATCTTCGCTGGCGGGCTCTCTTTTCTCCTGCTGTTTGTCGGTCTGCCCTTTGCGCTCCAGCGGAGCGGACGAAAAGGGGTTCGGCGCTCTGCGGGATGAATGAAGGGCTACTGATGTGTGTCTGTTTTTTTGTTTGAATGGATATTTCGCGGGGTGGATGTCGGCAGCGAGTGTGCCGCATTTTCTTTTTCTATCAGCGCTCGCGGGCTTTGCGGCCGGCATCAATACGCAGAAAGATGAAGAGCATGAGCGTGAAGCCCCAGAGGGAGGAACCGCCATAGCTGAAGAACGGCAAAGGGATGCCGATGACGGGCATAAGGCCCATCACCATGCCCACGTTAATGAGGACGTGGAAGAAGAGGATGCTGGCGATGCTGTAGCCGTATACGCGCCCGAATTTGGTGGGTTGCCGCTCTGCCAGATGGATGATCCGCAGGATGAGGGTCAAGAAGAGAAGGAGCACGGCGGCGGACCCGATGAAGCCTTCTTCTTCGCCAACGGTGCAGAAGATGAAGTCGGTGTCTTGCTCGGGGACGTATTTGAGTTTGGTCTGCGTGCCGTTCATGAAGCCTTTCCCCTCGAGACCGCCGGAACCGATGGCGATTTTGCTCTGGTTGACATTGTAGCCTGCACCACGGATATTTTCTTCCATGCCAAGCAACACTTTGACGCGCATCTGCTGATGGGGCTCAAGGATGTTGTTGAGGGTGTAGTCGGCTGTATAGAGAAAGGCGGTCGAACCGATGGAGAAGACGGCGATGAAGAGGTATTTCCCGATGCGCTCACCCAGGGCCTGCCAACCCATATAGAAGGTCATGAAGAGGGCCACGGCAATCTGCACCCAAACGATGTCGAAGGGAACGACGAAGCGCGAGACAAGGTAGGCAACGAGGACAGCGACGGCTCCCACGGTGAAGAGGCGCGAGGCATGGGGCGTGCGGGGGCAATAGATGGCGGTCATGATGGTGGTGAAGAGCCAAATGAGCAGGAGCACGACAAATTCGCCAACCTCGGCTTGGGTGTAGGGCAGGATGTCGGTGGAGAAACGGATGCCGATGACGAAGTAGGCCACGGCGGCGGTGGCGGTGAAGAGGAAACTGCCGGGCATTCCTTCACGGTAGAACATGAGGAAGAAGGCGAGATAGACGAGCGCCGAACCGGTTTCGCGCTGCATGACAATCAGCACCATCGGAAGCAGGACGAGCGAGGCGGCCTTGAAGAAGTTGCGCATATTGTCGAGCGAAAAGCCGTAGCGGTTGATGAGTTTGGCCACGGCCAAGGCGGTGACGCATTTGGCAAATTCGGCAGGCTGCAGGCTGACGGCACCAAGGCTTATCCAGGATTTGGAGCCCTTGATGTCTTTGGCCAGAAAGGGGGTGACGAGCAACACGAGCATCATGGCCCAGTAGGCTATGTCGGCGAGATTCTCGAAGTAGCGGTCGTCGGTCATGAGCAGGAAGAAGCCCAGGGTGAAGGCGAGGCCAATCCACACGAGCTGCTTACCGGTGCGCGTGCCCCAGCTGAAGAAATCGACGTCGCCGATTTCATGGCTGGCTCCGCAGATGCTGAGCCAGCCGAAGGCGAGCAGGGCGACATAGATGGTGATGACCACCCAGTCGGCCGTAAAGATGGGATAGCGGCGGGGGTTATCTGATGTAGTCTCCATATTTTATGTGTCGGTTTTGGATTACCTGTGCTTTCTTCTCTGAAGAGGGCGACAGGCTTCCATTGAGGTATTGCTCCATGATGAGGGCTCCGATGGGCACACCGTAGACGGCGCCGAAACCTCCGTTTTCAATGTAGGCCACGACGGCGATGCGCGGGCTGTTCATGGGGGCGAAACCCATGAAGGCCGAGTGGTCGTGTCCGCGGTTTTGCGCGGTTCCTGTTTTTCCGCACACTTCGATGCCGGGGATGTTGGCGGCGTGGCACGTGCCGCTCAGGACGGCTTTCCGCATGCCAGCCACGGCGTAGTTGTACCAGCGCGGATTGATGGTGGTGTGGTGTGGATGGGTGTAGAGCGAATCGATTTGTCCGCCACGTATGCTTCTGACGATGTGTGGCACGTAATAGTGGCCGCGGTTGGCAACAGTGGCCGCCAGGTTGGCAATCTGCAACGGCGTGGCGGTGACTTCGCCTTGCCCGATGGAGATGGAGATGACGGTCAGAGCGTTCCACGACTTGCGGTAGTGGTCGTCATAATAATTGGCATTAGGAATCATGCCGCGACTTTCTCCAGGGAGGTCGATGCCGAGCTTGTAGCCAAATCCCATGTCGACCATGTGGTCTTTCCAGCAGTTCATGGCGTTTTGCACAGAGCCGTATTTTCGCTTGTTGCTGAACATGCGGTAGAGGTTCCAGCAGAAATAAGCGTTGCACGAGGTGCCGATGGCGGGGACAAGGTTGATAGGCGAGGCGTGGCCGTGACAACCGAGGTGGAGACCTTTATAGTTGAAGCCGTGGTGGCAAGGGAAGGCGATTTCCGGCGTGATGCTGCCCTCTTGCAGTCCCATGAGCGCCTGCGTTATCTTGAAGGTGGAGCCAGGAGGGTATGTACCCATGATGGCGCGGTTGAGGAGCGGGCGCATGGGGTCGCGGCTCAGTTGCTGATGGTATTTTCCGCGGTTGCGTCCCACCGTGAGGCGGGGGTCGTAGGTGGGCGAAGAGGCCATACAGAGAATCTGCCCCGTTGAAGGCTCGATGGCAACGATGGCACCGAGCTTGCCTTCGAGCAGGCGCTCTGCCAGTGCCTGAAGGTCGAGGTCGATGCTCAGCGTGACGTCTTTGCCTGGGACGGGGGCTTTGTCGTATTTCCCGTTCTGATAGTGGCCCTGCGTGCGTCCGTGAACGTCTCGCAGCATGATGCGCATGCCTTTTTCGCCACGCAGTTCTTTTTCGTAGCTACGTTCCACGCCGAGTTTTCCGATGAAGTCGCCGCTCTGATAATAATCATCGTTGGCAATGTCTTTGTCGTTCACTTCCCCGACATCGCCGAGAAGATGCGCCCCAAGGCCAGTGGTGTAGTGGCGAACGGAGCGTTTTTCAACGGAGAAGCCTTTGAAGCGGAAGAGTTTCTCGCGGAAAACGGAGAACTCCTCTGCGGGAATCTGGCTCATGAAGAGCTGCGGCGTATAGCGCGAATAGCTGATTTTCGACTTGATTTCGTCCATGCGCTTGATATAGAAATCTTTCGTGATGCCAACGGTCTGGCAAAAGTCGAGCGTATCGATACCGCGCTGGTCGTTCATGACGACCATGATGTTGTACGACGACTCATTGTAGACAAGGAGCCGCCCTTTGCGATCGAGAATCAGTCCGCGAGAGGGATATTGGATTTCTTTGCGGAAGGCATTGGAGTCGGCATTCTTCTTATAATCGTCGCTCATCAGCTGGAGCGAGAAGAGACGGATGAGATAGATGATGACAACAGCAACCGCTATGCCGCCTAAGATGTATTTCCGATTGATATAATTGGGTTCGTCTGACATACGTTGGGAAGTTAAATAAGCAGGTATTCAAAAATCATTTTGAATCCATTTGCCGGCCGAGGGCAAAAGCCGTATGCCGCCGCTTAGTAATGGTGAAAGAATAAGTTGGGCAATTTTGATCTGTATTTTTATTGGTTTTGGAATTTGGAAGAGGAAGCATAGCGGGCTATGTGACCGATGACAAATTTCAAAAACGGCAAAAAGACAGGGCATAAGAAATAATTCCTTACTCCTCAAAATTGGTCAAGTTATTTTTTTACCATTACTTAATGGCGCGAGCGGAGGAGTTCGAGGGCGAGAACCACGAGGAACGTGAGCAGGAAACTGGCGCCGATGTTGACAAGGAGGAGTTTCCAAGCGGTGAAGGAGAAGGCCTCGATGGTGAAATAGAAAATGCAATTGAGCAGGATGAGCAATGCGGCATAGCGCAGAAATCCGCCCCATTTCATGCTACGCGCCGAGGGGGAGAAGTCTTCGCTCTCCTTGTCGGACGGACGGAATTTCTCAAGCAACCAAGGGGCGATGAGGGCCACGGCACAGAGGGAAGCGGAAGTCATGCCTGGCGTGCAGGAGAAGATGTCGATGGCGAGGCCGAGGGCAAAGGCCGACACGAGATAGAGCCAACGCGGCGTGTCGAGCGAAAGGATGATGAGAAAATAGACATACGGCATGGGGGTGGCATAACCGAAGAGATGGATATGCCCGAAAAGCAACACCTGCAAGAGCAGCAGGAGCACAAACCAGCCAAGGCGAATGAAAATCTTTTGAACCATAGATGTCCAGTGGGTTATCGTATTGTATTCGTCAGTTTTCGGAATTGATATCTGCTTCTGCAGCATGCGAGCGCAGCGTGTCGACTTCCGCTTTATAGGGGGTGGCAATGACGTTGACGTCCCTCAGGCGTGAGAAGTCTGTTCCGAGCGTCACACCCAGTTTGTAAGACTGCCCATCGGCCGAGTTGCCGATTTCAGAGATTCTGCCGACAAAGATGCCAGGAGGGAAGACGGAGGAATAACCGCTGGTTTCAACGACTTCATCCTTCTTGATTTTCGCATATCGCGGGATGTCGTCGAGACAGGCACGCAGCATGCTCTTTCCTTCCCATTGCAGATAGCCGAAATAATTCTGTCCGCGCACGCGGCAGCTAATGCTCGACTTTTTGTTGGTGACGGGAATGACCAAAGAATAGTTGGGCCCCGTCAGATAAACGATGCCGACCACGCCGCCACCGCCAACGACACCCATCTCCGGTTGGACACCTTGATTTGTTCCGCAGTCGATGACGAGATAGTGGTTGTTGTTTGACATATTGTTTGACACGACCACGGCAGGAATCAGCTTATAGGCAGCCAGTTGCTCCTTCACGCGGAGTTCTGTCGGCGAAGGCTCATGCGAGGCTTCGCGCAAGGCTTCGCGCAGTTGTTCCGTTTCGATTTGCAAGCGCGTGTTCTCATCGGTCAGATGGCGGTTGACTTCCTTGAGGTCTACGTAGGAAACGGCATCGCCATACATACGGTTGATGCCGGCAGCAACGCCGTTGGCCGAGGTGAACCACACGCTTCCCTGATAATGGTTGAAACGGAAGAGAAGCGTGAAGCTGACAATTTCGAGCACGAGGAAGAGCAGGAAATAATGGTATTTGCGGAAAAATTCGAGGAGATAGTACATGTGTCTATAACATGAAGGACGGGCCATCTCCCTTGTGCTTGATGCAAGGGGGATGCCTGTCCTTTATTTTGTTTGGCTAATAACGAAAGTATGCCTGAAGCCTCAACGTATGGGGCTTCATCTTGGTAATGGCGCACTATTACTTAGTAATGACACACCATTACTTATCGCATGAGGAACGTGAATTTCTCAACGTTCTTCAAGGCGATGCCCGTTCCCCTTGCCACGCACAAGAGGGGATCTTCTGCCACGTGGAACGGGATATTAATCTTGTCGGTCAAGCGTTTGTCGAGACCACGCAAGAGCGCACCGCCGCCAGTGAGGTAAATGCCGTTTTGAACGATGTCGGCATAGAGTTCGGGCGGTGTCTTTTCCAGAGCGGAGATGATGGCCTGCTCGATTCTGGCGATTGACTTCTCGAGACAGTGGGCGATTTCCTGATAGCACACCGGCACTTCCATCGGCATGGAGGTGATGCGGTTCGGACCGCGCACGATGTAGTCTTCAGGCGCAGCGTCGCCGAGCTCGGTCAAAGCGGCACCCACATGAATCTTGATGCGTTCGGCCATTCGTTCGCTGACCTTCACGTTGTGCTGGCGGCTCATGTAGTCCTTGATGTCGGCTGCAAAATCGTCGCCGGCCATCTTGATGGAGTTGTTGGACACGATGCCACCGAGAGAGATGACGGCGATTTCTGTCGTTCCGCCACCTATGTCAACCACCATGTTGCCTTCTGGGGCGTTCACGTCGATGCCGATACCGATGGCGGCAGCCATTGGCTCATAAAGCAAGAAGATGTCGCGGCCGCCAGCATGCTCAGCGGAGTCGCGCACAGCACGCAATTCCACCTCGGTGGAGCCGGAGGGCACACCGATGACCATGCGGAGCGAAGGCGAGAAGATGCGCTTACCACGATGAACCATCTTGATGAGTCCACGCATCATCTGTTCGCAGGCGTTGAAGTCGGCAATGACGCCATCGCGCAGCGGGCGAATCACGCGTGTCTTGTCGCTCGTCTTCTCATACATCAGTTTGGCTTGCTCGCCCACAGCAATCATCTTTTCAGACTGTCTGTCGAGCGCCACGACTGAAGGCTCGTTCACCACGATTTCATCATCGCAAATGATGATGGTGTTGGCCGTTCCGAGGTCGATGGCCAACTCCTGGGTGAAGGAGAACATTTTGGAGAATATACTAAATACGCTCATTATATCTATCTTGCCTTGAATTATTTCTTACCTTCAAACCACGCATTGATGGCGGTGTCGTAATGGCTGCTCACGCCGAAAGCACGCGTGGCAAACATGCGGCGTTCTTCGAGCGTTGTTTCGGCACCCTGACGATTGAGGATGTCGAGGAGCACAGGATATTCAGCCTTTGAAGGCACGATGACCACGTCGTTGAAGTTCTTGGCTCCAGCGCGAATCAAAGAGATGCCGCCTATGTCAATCTTTTCGATGATGTCGGCATCGGAAGCGCCGCTGGCTACGGTCTGTTCAAATGGATAGAGGTCGACAATCACGAGGTCTATCTCTGGAATTTCATATTTGGCCATCTGCTTGGCGTCGCTCTCCAAAGCGCGGCGTCCCAAGATGCCACCGAAAATTTTCGGGTGCAGCGTTTTCACGCGGCCGCCCAAGATGGAGGGGTAAGTTGTCACGTCTTCCACCTTGCGACAGGGATAGCCTTGCTGCTCGATGAAAGTTTGCGTACCGCCAGTTGAGAGAAACTCTACGCCTTCAGCGTGGAGTTTTGCCAGAATTGCGTCGAGACCGTCTTTGTGGAATACGGAAATGAGCGCTCTCTTGATTTTTTTGTTTCCAGACATGTAATTCCTTTTATTTATGCTCGTTGTTTATAAGTAGGTGTTCAAAATTATTTTATAGTATCCATGCAGGGGAAAACCTGTCTAATATTGAACACCTACTTATGCTTTTCTCATTGCCCCAAACTGCCGCCAGACTCACCGTGACTGAACATCGCTTCAGCCTCATATCGATAGTCAACGCGCTTTGGTGCCTATTTTTCAGTATATACGATTGCAAAGTTACTGCAAAGCTATCGCTTGTCAAAAGTTTTTGCGCAAAATTCTCTAAGCAACTCGCAGATTTGCCCATTATAGTTGCCAAATATAAGAGGCAGGGGCTACTGGCTTTCGCGGTGTTGTCACATCGTCACGTGGTGGATGCCTGTTGAAACTCTGAGGATTTCAACATCATCTGGGCAACGATAGAGGGCGTCTTTGGAGAAATTGGTGACGCTCTGAGGCACATAGATGCGCTTGAGCGAGGGGCAGGATTCGAAGGCATACGACTCGACGGTGGTGGTACCTTCGCTGATGACGATTTCCTCGAGATTCGGAAGGTCGTAGACGGTGTTCTTGCCGATGACCTTCATCGGCTTCAAGACGAGACGGCGGATGCCTGAAGGAATGTAATAGAGGTTGGTGCCCTTACCGCGATAGACCACGCCGTCTTGCGAACTGAGGTAGTTGTTTTTCGGAGCAATGAAGACTTCCTCGACATTGGCATCCTTACCAAAGAGAGGATAGCCCTGAGTGCCGAGCGACTGGATGTTGGTGCCGAAATAAAGCTGGCGCACGTTTGAAGGGAGCGAATGCTCAAGGAGAAACGAAGAAATCTTGAAGCCAGCTACGGAGAAAGGCACAGTGAGGGCCTCGCCGTTGCATTTCTTCACGCGGCAAACGTTGAGGCGATATTCATCGTAGTTATACCCGAAATTTTCGTCCTCGAAAATTTCAATTTCCGTGCGCTGCACGAGGAGGTCGTTTTTATATTTATTCAGTTCCGACATGCCATGCTCTCTGTAGCCCGTTGGGTCACACACGCGCCAGATTTTGTCGACGTAAGCATAGAGCCAAGCATGGGCACCATAGGCGGCATAATAGCCGTTGACGCCGAAGGCGGGGATGCCCTGCGTGAGGAGCATCGTCTTGCAGAGGTTGGCATAGCCCTGGCAAATGCAGCGGCGGTTGGTGAAAACATCATACGGCTCAAGGCTGGGGCCGTCGTGGGTGTAAGTCAAGCTGTCGTGACACCATTTGAAAATCCTTTTGTAGGTTTCGGTCTCTGTGGCGCCTTTCAGGTTTTTGTCAACATATTCCTTGATGGCGTTCCATTGCGAGTCGGTGATGGTGGCATTGTGGAGCTTGGTGGCAGCCTCCATGTTGAACTTGGGCGATTTCAGCAGGGCGAAGAGCGCCTCCGCACCGTTTTTGGAAACCATTTTGGCTTTGCCTTCTTCTGGGAAGAGCGACTGGTTGGCCTCCGAGGAAACGGCAGGCGGCATCACGTTGACAACGTTGGTGTCGAGGTCGTCTGAGGAACAGGCAGCAAAGAAGGCCGAAACGGTCAGGGCGAATGCAAAGAGTAGTGTTTTCTTCATAAGCAGTTGTGGGAAAAAGTGTGGTGTTTATAATGCTTTTATAGTATTTCCAATGCCGTTTCCAGAAGGAATTGCAGGCAGACGCGTATCTATGAAGATGCACATCTGCCTGCAAAGGTAGTGTTAGTTTTCACACTGGCAAAACAAAAGTCTTTCTCTTTTTCCGCCAGATGGAAACATCTTGCGAAATGTCTGTTTTTTAGGGATCTATTACATCGTCACGTGGTGGATGCCTGTTGAAACTCTGAGGATTTCAACGTCATCGGAGCAACGATAGATGGCGTCTTTGGAGAAATTGGTGACGCTCTGAGGCACGTAAACGCGCTTGAGCGAGGGGCACGACTCGAAGGCGTAGTC
>OHRU01000935.1_pt1 | contig 10637 bp, 11 predicted proteins | sample 1578491 | NCBI WGS metagenome assembly OHRU01 (sample SAMEA3879565, study PRJEB24766) | human gut metagenome | biome: human-associated habitat; feature: feces | place: USA | collected 1985/1987 | reverse complement strand
TCCGTTCTTCGTCCTGAAAGACTTCGGCTCGTACTCGATGGCGCAGCGCCGCATCGACGCGGATTATGCCGACCGCGACAAGTGGAACCGCATGGCGGTCATCAATACCGCAATGTCCGGTGTTTTCTGCTCCGACCGCACAATTCGCGAGTACAACGACACCATTTGGCATCTTGACCCGCTCAAGCGCAAGGTATAAACTGCATATTTTCGAGAGCACTGCGGAAAAATATCCATCCGCAGTGCTCCCGGTTCAAAAGTCCGGAGCATTTCGGGCTTTTTTGCCGTGTTACCGCAATTATTGATGATTGGATGGATATCATGCTGCTGCACGATTCCCACAACGAATTTTATCGCACGCCGTCCGGCCCTGCTCCGGCTGGCAGCAATGTTCTGATTCGCCTGCACTGCGACGAAGCGACGAGCGTCGTCCTGCGCACTTGGATGACGGAAGAACTTTGCTACACCATGCTGCCGACCGCTGAGCATGTCTGGGAAGTTGCCATTCCCCTGCCGACCACGCCGGGGCTTTTCTGGTATTACTTCCTGATTTACCGCAAGGACGGCCGCACCATCCGCTATGGCAACCAGCCGGACAAACTTGGCGGCGTCGGTGTCGCGTATGACCACGGCGAGCCGGAATCCTTCCAGATTACGCTCTACGACCCGGCTTACAAGACGCCGAAAGCCTTCCACGGGGCGAATATCTACCAGATTTTCCCCGACCGTTTCCGCCATGCGCCAACAAAAGCCGTTGATGACCGCAAAGACCGCTATGTCCACCAGAATTGGGATGAAGAGCTGTTGGGCGTGGGCGACCTGCGCGGCGGCAAGTATCAGGAACTGGATTTCTACGGCGGCACGCTGACCGGCATTCAGGAGAAGCTGCCCTACCTGAAGGACATGGGCATCGACATTATCTACCTGAACCCGATTTTCCGCGCACGGTCGAATCACCGCTACGACACGGGCGACTACATGAAAATCGACCCGATGCTCGGCACGGAAAAGGATTTCAGAAGTCTTTGCAGAGCGGCCGCTAAGCGCGGAATAAGAATTTTGCTCGACGGCGTGTTCAGTCACACCGGCGCAGACAGCAAATATTTTGACAAATTTTCAACTTACGGCGGCAAGGGCGCATATTGCGACAAAAATTCTCCCTACCGTTCGTGGTATAATTTTCGAAGCTGGCCGGACGATTACGCCTGCTGGTGGGGCGTTGACATTCTGCCGGAGCTCAACGAGACCGATCCCGGCGTGTTGGATTTCCTGACAGGCAGACACGGCGTTGCGCGGCACTGGCTCCGCCTCGGCGCATCTGGCTGGCGGCTCGACGTCGCAGACGAGCTGCCCGACGAATTTCTCGACCGCTTCCACGACGCAGTCAGAAAAGAGAAAAAAGACGCGTTCATCTACGGCGAGGTCTGGGAGGACGCGACCGACAAGATAAGCTACGGCCACCGCCGCAGATACCTTGAGGGCGGCGAGCTGGACAGCGTGATGAACTACCCGTTTGCAAACGCTGTTATAGACTTCGTGCGCACGGCGAATGCCGAAAATCTGCGCGAATGCGTGGAGAATATAGTCGAGCACTATCCCCGCGCTTCGCTCGACACGCTGATGAACCATATCGGCACTCACGACACCGTGCGCGCCCTGACCCGACTCGGACGCGGAGATGCCCCCCGCCCCGAAAACGGGCGCGACAGGGGCATTATGACCGACGAGCAATATAAAAAGGGAGTTGAGCTTTTGATGCTCGCCTCCGTTTTGCAGTTTACCCTCCCCGGCGTTCCCTGCGTCTATTACGGCGACGAGGCGGGACTCTCGGGCGGCGAGGATCCGTTCAACCGCGCCTGCTTCCCGTGGGGGCATGAGAACAAAGAGCTGCTCGAGCACTATAAAACACTCAGCAGGATAAGAAAGCTCTGCCCCGCGTTTGTCGACGGCGAGTTCAACTGCATATCGGCGGTTCTCGGCTGCATAGCCTACGAGCGTATCTCGGACACGGGCTGCGCGCTGATAATCGCAAACGCAAACGACCGCGAGATAGAATACCGCGTCCCCGAGTGCTGGCGAAACGCGCCTGCTCTTTTCGGCAAGGAGGCATACGGGCGCTCCGTCTCGGTAGGCGCACATTCGGCAGTAATTTTGCATAGATAACACAAAGACCGAGGTGATCGAATGTCAAAGAAAAAGGGAATGAGATTTCGCACGACGCAGGAGAAAAAGACGAGGCAGTTTCGCCTCTTTTTCCTGGGCTTTATCGCCTTCCTGCTCGTTTTCGCGCTTATCTCCGTAGCCTATATGTTTAAATCGCATCATCTCTCGATAAAGGACCTGCTGCCCGAAAAGACGAGCGACTCGACCGACGAAAGCACGGACGAGGCTCTTGTTCCCTTAGACGGCAGCGCGACCTTCATGCTCGCGTGCGTCTCGGACGACGGGGACGACTTGTACTTAGTCGCCGCGGTGAACGCGGAGTTAAGCTCCGGCGAGGTGCGCGTATGCGCCTTTGACCCGAACACCCGGGTTGATGTCTCCGGAAATAAGAACTCCCTCAAGGGGCACTATTCGGAGGGCGGCACAAAGGCACTCAAAAGCGCGGTAGACGCGCTGTGCGGCTTCACCGCAGAGCGGTATGCCGTCTCGACCGCGAGCCAATTCAAAAATGCCGTAAACGTGCTTGACGGCGCGCAGATAACCGTGCCCGAGCGCGTGAGCTACAAGACAAAGGAGCTCTCTCTTTCGCTCATGCCCGGCAATCAGACAATAAAGGGCGAGACGCTGCTGAAATATTTCCGCTATTTCCTGACCCCGTCGGGCGGCGGAGTTAAAAAGCAGAGTGAGCTGCTCTGCGTGCTGTTTTCGCAGTATATCAACAAGACCTATCTCGCCTCCGGGCGCAACTACTTCTCGCAGATAGTGAATTCTTTGGACACCGACATATCCATCGTCGATTTCTCGCGCTGCGAGAGCACGCTCTCGGCTATGGCGGCGAGAGATATAGATTATTCCGCCGTGTCATCTGTTGACGAGCTGAATGCCGCTCCCGACAGGCGCGGAAAATAAACCGTTCGGACTTAAAACAAGGGGGTAGGCAAATTGACAAAAAAGCTTCTGCGGCTTGCGTCGCTTTTGCTCGCGCTTATACTTATCTTCTCGGGCTGTTCGCTGCTTGAAGAAGAAGATACCGTTCCCCCGTCCGAAGAATCGGCCGCCTTCGGCAGCTTCAAGCACTACTTCGCAAAGCTAAACGAGGACGAGAAGCGCGCCTACAATGCCGTTTTGCGCGACATTGAATCGTTCCCCGAGGAGATTGAAATACCCGAGCTTGACAACAGCGAGCTTGAAAACGTCTGGCTCGCCCTGATGTACGACAATCCGGAGCTGATGATGCTCGGGCGCGAGTGCGTGCTCGTCGCAAGAGGGCGAAAGTACTTCTTCAGCTGCGAATATTCCATGACGAAAGAGGAATATGAGCAGAAAAAGGCCGAGCTTAAATTGAAGGCAGATGAGCTCGGAGCTAAAATAGAAAAAGAGCCTTCTGATTTTGACAAGGAGCTGCTTATCCACGACGCAATAATCGACTCGTGCAGCTACGCAGACTCCGGTCAGCTCATAGCGAGCTCCGCCTACGGCGTGCTCGTCGAGGGCTCTGCCTCCTGCGAGGGCTATGCAAAGGCCGCAAAGCTCCTGCTCGACAGAGCCGGGATAGATAACTACGTCATAACCGGCACCGCAACGCGCGACGACGGCGAGAGCGAGGGTCATATGTGGAACGTCGTCTTTCTCGACGGTCAGCCATATAACTTAGACCTCACCTGGGATGACCCTATAGGCGAGGGCGCGGAGCAGAACAAACGCTATGCCTATTTCAACATCACCGACGAAGAGCTTCTGAAAACTCACACGTTTTTTGACGAGGCTCCCTGCTGCACGGCAACGGACTTCAACTATTTTATAAAGCTCGGCAGACAGTTTGACAGCTACAACGCGGAGACGAAATCCGCGCTCTCGAAACTGTTCGGGGGGCTTAAATCAGGCGGCAAGCTCGATATCAGGTTCTCGTCGGATAAGGCTTACAGAGCCGCCCTCAACGGGCTGATAAAGAAAGAGGAAATCTACCGCATTCTGAGCGTCGCCGACGCGGGCAGGCGCGGCTTTTCAACGACGCAGATAAACTATATCACCGACGACACCCACCGTGTCATCGAATTTATTCTCGTATAACCGGGGTGAAACAATGGACAAAAAGAGAATCGAGGCGGCTGTGCGCGAGATACTTGCGGCGGTCGGCGAGGACCCGGACAGGGAGGGTCTTGTCGAGACGCCCGAGCGCGTCGCCCGAATGTACGAAGAGATTTTCTCTGGGCTTGAGGACGACCCCAAGCGCCACGTCAAGCTCTTCAACGAGGAGAAAAACGAGGAACTGGTCATTGTGCGCGACATACCGATGTATTCCATGTGCGAGCACCATCTTCTGCCGTTTATCGGCAGGGCGCATATTGCATATATCCCGCGCGACGGAAGAGTCATAGGGCTCTCGAAGCTCTCGAGAGTCGTTGACAGCTTTGCTCGCCGTCCCCAGCTTCAGGAGCGGCTGACCTCGCAGATAGCGGACTTTCTCGACGAACAGCTCGACCCGCTCGGCGTGGCCGTCGTTATCGAGGCTGAGCACCTGTGCATGACGATGCGCGGGGCGCGTGCTTCGGGGGCGCAGACGAGGACCTCCGCCCTGCGCGGCACAATGCGCTCGGACGCACGGGCGCGCGCCGAGGCAATATCACTTCTCACAAAATAAGGCGATACCATGGAAAATTTTATTTTTGACACCTCATCCCACACGCTTGTGTGCGGAATACTCAACATAACCCCCGACTCCTTTTCGGACGGCGGCAAATGGGACGAGCCGCAGAAGGCTCTTGAGCACGCGCTCGAGATGCAGTCGCTCGGCGCCGATATTATAGACGTCGGCGCGCAGTCGACCCGCCCCGGCTCGACAAGGCTCTCCGTCGAGGAGGAAAACGCGAGGCTCATTCCGGTGCTCGACCTTTTAAAGGGCAAAATAACCGTTCCGATAAGCGTCGACACCTTCTATCCCGAGTGCGCGCGCACGGCGCTCACGCACGGGGCTAAAATAATCAACGACGTCAGCGGCGAGGCGAGCGACGAAATGGCAAGGGTCGTCGGCGAATACCGTGCGGGCTGGATAATAATGCACAACCCCGCAGGTGCGGATGCCGTACCCGTCTACGAAGGCGGCGTCTCCGGCGATGTGCTCGACTTTTTTATAAAAGCCGCAAAGACCGCACGGGCGCACGGGATTCCCGCGGGCAGTCTCTGCTTTGACCCGGGCATCGGCTTTGCAAAGAGCTATGAGGACAATCTGCGCCTGATAAGGGATATCGGCAAGCTGAAGCTCAACGGCAGCGCGCTTATGTCCGCAGCGTCGAGAAAGCGCGTCATAGGCACGGCCTCCGGCGAGACGGATGCCTCAAGGCGCGACCCCGGCACGGTGGCACTGCACACGGCGAGCATATTAAACGGCGCAGATATTATCCGCGCCCACGACGTGTTCTCCGCCGTCCAGTCGGCGCGTGTCGCGGACGCCTTAAAAAAGATATGCGGGGAGGAGAACGGTGGATAAGATAATTATAGATTCGCTGCGCATCTTCGCGTATCACGGAGTAAATCCCGAGGAGCAGGAGGACGGGCAGTTCTTCATTCTCGACATTGAGGCGGATATGCCTCTTTCAAAGGCCGGAGAGAGCGACGATATAGACGACACCGTCAGCTACGCGCAGATGATAAAATGCGCGCGCAGGGTGTTCACCGCACAGAAGGACAGGCTCATTGAGCGTGCGGCGCGGCGGGTTGCCGACGCACTGCTCGAGGAATTCCCGCCCCTTTCGGGCGTAAGAGTGACCTGCAAAAAGCCGGATGCGCCGATGAAGGCGGATTTCGCATTTGCCGCGGTCAGCATTTACAGGGAAAGACAGTAAAAAAATATAGAACGGGCAAGATTTATCAATCGAAAGGACTTGTTATTTTATGGCAAACTGTATGCAGGCAGTTATAGGTATCGGTTCAAACATGGGGGACAGATTGAAGAACATAAACGGCGCCGTGCGCTCTCTGTCCCGCCTTCCAAAGACGAAAATAACGGCATGCTCCCACGTCTACGAAACAAAGCCCATGGGCTACGAGAATCAGTCGATGTTTTATAACGCCGCGGTAACTGTGGAGACGGAGCTCTCCGCGCAGATGCTGCTCGGCGCGTGCCTCGGCATCGAGGGCGCTTACGGGCGCATAAGGACGATAAAGGACGGGCCGCGCGTGCTCGACCTCGATCTGCTGCTCTATGAGGGCATGAAGAGCGAGAGTTTTCTGCTCACCCTGCCGCATCCGAGAATATTCGAGCGCGCTTTCGTGATGGTTCCGCTGCTCGACCTGTTCCCGTCCGGCAGAGCGCCCGGGCTCTTCTTCCTGCCCGCTCTTCACGAGACAGGAACGGACGGCGTTGAAAAAATAAACGAAGAGATAACTCTTCCCGAATAAAGAACGAGGTGTACAAATGAAATACGACGTAGTTATCATCGGCGCGGGCCCTGCCGGAATATTTACGGCTATCGAGCTTATCCGCAAGGGTGCAAACAAGAAAATAATGATGGTCGAAAAGGGTCAGCCGATCGAAAAGCGCCGCTGCCCCAAATCGAAAACAAACAAGTGCGTCAACTGCAAGCCCTATTGTCATATCACCACGGGCTTCTCCGGCGCGGGCGCGTTCTCGGACGGCAAGCTGTTTACCCGCTCGTCCAAGCGCGGGGACAACAGGGAGGTGCTCCATCAGTTTGTGAATTTCGGGGCGGATCCGTCCATTCTCATTGACGCTCATCCTCATATCGGTACGGACAAGCTTCCTCGACTGGTGGCAAATATCAGGGAATGTGTTCTGGAACATGGTGGAGAATATCATTTCCAGACCCGCGTGTCAGATATCTGTCGAGGCGAAGACGGTGTGATTACAGTGACGACTGTGGATGACAGTGCAGAGGCGGCAGGCAGCAAGAAGACGTTCAATGCGAAGGCAGTAATCCTCGCTACAGGCCATTCTGCAAGAGATATTTACGAGCTGTTCGACAAGAAGGGCTGGGATCTGCAGGCCAAGGGATTTGCAATGGGCGTGCGTGTGGAACATCCTCAGGATTTGATAAACAAGATCAGATACCGCGGACAGTGGGAGCCCGGTATGCCGGCTGCCGAGTATTCTTTCGTGGAGCAAGTGGATGACAGGGGAGTGTTCTCTTTCTGTATGTGCCCGGGCGGAATCCTGGTTCCGTCATCTACGGAGGACGGCTATACTGTGCTCAACGGCATGTCCAATTCTGCCCGCAATTCCAAGTGGGCCAATGCAGGTGTAGTCGTTTCTGTGGAGCCTGATGATGTGCCTGAAGAATATAAGAAGTACGGTACTTTCGCATTGCTGAATTTCCAGCACGACGTGGAGAAGAAGATGTATGATTACGCTGCTGCCCACGCTGTTCCGGATGAAAACGGGGAAGTGAACCGCTTCGCGGCGCCTGCCCAGAGGATGGTGGATTTCTGTGAGGAACAGATGTCTGAGGACCTTCCTGAGACTTCTTATCGTCCGGGAGTGGTTTCTGCACCATTGTACGAGCTTCTTCCTGAGTGCGTGGCATCCCGTCTCCAGAAGGTTTTCCCGCTGATCAACAATAAGATGCGCGGATATTATACGGAGGATGCGCTTCTTTTGGGTGTGGAATCCAGGACTTCTTCTCCTGTCAGAATCGTGAGGGATGCCGATTCGTATCAATGTCCTCAGGTGCCTGGCCTTTTCCCTTGCGGCGAGGGTGCAGGATACTCTGGAGGAATCGTTTCTTCCGCCATTGACGGTATCAACTGCGCAGTGGCAGCGTCAAAGCTTCTTGCATAACAACATTTTGGGCGACCTGTCTGTCCATGGCTGATTTTCAATGACATTGACAAAATGTCAGTCTTGTACGATGGCAGACAATTTGCTGAAACAATAGCGGGCAGTTTGTTGATAACCCAGCACAAACTGCTCGTGTAACATGTTGTGGGTGATTATAATAGCGACTCTGTGCGGGTTGTTTTCGAAGAAATATAAAAGGTTGAAAAGATATGAAAAAGCAAAAAGACGAAGAAATAAAGAAGAAAGAAAAGCAGGCGGAAAATGAATGTCAATGCGAAGGCACTGACAAAAAATCCGATTGCCATTGTGACAAACCGGAGGAAGAGGAGTCCTGCGGAAAACATTCTGAATGCAAGGAATTGACAGAAAAGCTGGAGGCTGCCCAGAAGGCTGAGAAAGAGGCATTGGACAAGCTCGCCAAGGAGAAGGACGACTATGTCCGTCTGATGGCTGAGTTCGAGACCTTCCGCAGACGTTCGGCTGAGGAGAAACTTGCATTGGTTTCATCGGCTGCATCCGATACCATCAAAGGTCTGCTTCCTGTTCTGGATGACTGCGAAAGGGCAATGGACCTGCTCCAGAAGTCCAGCGATGAGGCGGCCAAAGAGGGGACCGGACTCATATATGACAAGTTGATGAAATATCTGAAGAGCAAGGGGCTGGAGCGTATCGAGGCCAAGGGACAGAAGTTCGATACTGATTTCCACGAGGCTGTGGCTCAGGTTCCGGTAGAGGAAGAGGACAAGAAGGGCCTGATTTACGATGTGATCGAGACGGGTTATACGCTGAACGGCAAGATTCTGCGTTACGCAAAAGTTGTAGTTGGAATATAGTCGGTCCGCTCTTTCGTGAGATAGGGCGTTTTGCTTGTGCTCTAATATAGGAGATGTAAGGAATATGGCAGAAAAAAGAGATTATTATGAAGTGCTCGGCGTTCCGAAGAATGCCAGCGCGGATGATATAAAGTCGGCCTTCAAGAAGATGGCATTGAAATGGCATCCGGACAGATGGGTCGGCGGTACCGATGCGGAGAAGAAGACCGCAGAGGAGAATTTCAAGGAGGCGTCCGAGGCTTATGAGGTCTTGAGCGACCCTGACAAGAGGGCAAAATACGACCAGTTCGGATTCAATGCTCCGTCCGGCGGCTTCAGTTCCGGCGGTTTCGGCGGGTTTGATATCAATGATATTCTCAAGGACCTGTTCGGTGCCGGGTTCGATTTCGGCGGAGGCAACTCAGGCGGTTTCGGAGGGTTCAGCGGCTTCGGCGGTTTCGGCGGTGGCCAGAGGGCCCAGCGTGTGCCGCGCGGACGTGATATCCGTACCAGAGTGAGACTTACCTTGGAGGAAATCGCGAAAGGTGCTGTGAAGGAGGTATCTATCGACCGATATGAACAATGTCCTGACTGTGGCGGTAAAGGTGCCGCAAATGCTTCTGACATACAGACTTGTCCTGTCTGCCATGGTACAGGCCAGGAACAGCGGAGGGTGAGAAGCATCTTCGGTGAGACTGTTACCTATACTACATGTTCAAGATGTGGCGGAGAAGGCAAGATTGTCAGCAATCCTTGCCGTTCCTGCGGCGGAACCGGTCTTGTGCGCAAGAGAGTGACTATCAAGGTGAATATTCCTGCCGGTGTGGAGGATGGTATGCAGCTCACGCTTCAGGGACAGGGACATTCTGCCAAATCCGGCGGCGTGAACGGAGACCTGCTCGTGGTCATTGAAGAGATTCCTCACGATTCTCTCAAACGTGACGGCAAGAATCTGTTCTACACCAAGATAATATCAGTGACTGACGCCATTCTCGGTGGTGAGACCACTGTCCCTTGTCTTGACGGCAATTACAAGATCAAGATTGAGCCTGGTACCCAGTCCGGCACGATTGTCAGACTCAGAGGCATGGGCCTGCCTGCTGTCAAGGGATATGGCTCTGGAGTGGGTGACCTGTACGTGAAGTATCTCGTATGGCTGCCTAAGAAACTCAAGAGTGACGAGAAGGCCGCACTTGAATCAATGCGCGGAAGTGACTCCTTCGTGCCTAATCTCAGCAGGGAAGACAGAAATCTTTTCGATAAAATGAAAGAAAATTTCTAAAATAATTTGCAGATTCAAAAAAAGTACGTACATTTGCAGTCCCATTAACGAGGTAACCTCTTACTTGCCGTTGTAATTCAAGTAACGTTGCGCAAAAATTATTTTAGAAAATGGATTTGATTAAAGTAGTAGAGCAGGCATTTGTAAACGACAAAGCTGCATCTTTCCCTAAGTTCAAAGGTGGTGATACCATCACCGTTACTTATAGGATTAAAGAGGGTGATAAAGAGAGACTCCAGAAGTTTAGAGGCGTAGTTCTCCAGATTAGCGGTGCTACCCCATTCACCAAGACATTCACTGTCCGCAAGATTTCAGGTGGTGTCGGTGTAGAGAGAATCTTCCCGTTCCAGTCTCCATTTATCGAGTCGATTGAAGTCAACAAGGTTGGTCACGTTCGCAGAGCGAGAATCTTCTATCTCAGAAAGCTTTCTGGTAAGAAGGCCAGAATTAAGGAGAAGAAGCTTGTGATGGTTAAGGAAGAAAACGCACCAGCAGAAGCATAACAGGGTCTTAGTACCTGGTATGGTCCCATAGCTCAACTGAATAGAGCATTTGACTACGGATCAAAAGGTTATAGGTTTGAATC
>OHRU01000932.1_pt1 | contig 10654 bp, 5 predicted proteins | sample 1578491 | NCBI WGS metagenome assembly OHRU01 (sample SAMEA3879565, study PRJEB24766) | human gut metagenome | biome: human-associated habitat; feature: feces | place: USA | collected 1985/1987 | reverse complement strand
CGCAGGCTGTCTTCTGATCGGTCTGTTGTACGGACTGTTCTCCAGATTCTCCTCCACCCCCGGCAGCCTCTGCCTGCTTTTGACCACGGGCTTCTGCGGCGGATTCACCACCTTTTCGACTTTCGCCAATGAAAGTCTGTCAATGCTCCAGTCAGGAAACTTCCTGATGTTCGGGCTCTATGTCGCCCTCAGCATTGTCCTCGGCCTTCTAGCCGCTTTCTTCGGCTACTGGCTCATTGACCTGAATTGAGGAATCGCTTCCCCTATATTTCATGAAAATCGCGGGTTGCAACCCGCGATTTTTGCGTAAAAGTGCGGTTTGTTTACGCAGAAATCGGAGGAATTCTCTTACCCCACACAAACACTTTATTCAGAGGCTATATGTCCAAACTGTTTTCTTTGAGCAAGAAATCGAAAAGCCCAATTGTAAGAATACCTTCTTCATTTCGACGGGGCATGATGTGGTCTTTAACAATGATAATCTTCTTGAAAGAGTCATCTATGCTCATCAGTGATCGGGATTCTTGTATCTCTTTCTCCCTATCCGGAATTGACAAGGCTGATTGTACATAGTACTTTTTACTACCGAGACTGGCGATAAAATCCACCTCCAGTTGGATGCGGCCCCACTTGCCGTCCTTGTCTTGCTTCTTTATTTCCACCATTCCGACATCCACACTATAGCCACGTGTGATAAGCTCATTGTAAATGATGTTTTCCATGATATGCGTCTCCTCTTGTTGACGCATATCCAGAATGGCATTTCTCAAACCTATATCTGAGAAATAGTATTTGGAGAGTGTATTGATATATTTCTTACCTTTTATATCGTAGCGGATTGCCTTGTTTAGAAGGAACGATTCAGATAAGTAATTGAGATAATTTGAAATGGTCTTGTTTGAGATATTGACATTCTTTACACTTTTGAAGGTGTTTGATAGTTTTGTCGGATTGCATGGCGAGCCAATGGAAGAAGCCATAATGAGCACCAACTCGCGCATTTCGTCTTCGTTCTGTACCTTATGCCTCTCTATAATATCAGCCAAATATACTGTTTCAAACAAGTTTTTAAGATATCCTATTTTCTTCTGTTCTGTGTCAAATGATTGGATAAGGGGCAAACCACCATAGGTGTAATATTCACGCCATGCATCTTGTTTATCACCACCAATGGCAGAATAGAATTCGGAAAAAGACAGTGGATTCACATGTATCGTTTCGCCTCGGCCTCGGAACTCTGTGGGTATATCTGAAGATAGGAAGTGAGAGTTACTGCCTGTTACATATGTGTCAGCATTATCAATATGACGGAAACTGTTCAATACATCCACGAACTCATCCATCAGTTGCACTTCATCTATAATGATGTAGTACGGCTGACTATCCTTAATCCTATCATGAACATAATGGAGCATTGTATCAGGATTTCGTAGCTCTTTGTTCAAACGGTCTTCAAGATCAATGCGGATGATATGGTCTTTAGCCACTCCATTATCCAACAAATAGTGATAGAATAAAACATTCAGCAGATATGACTTACCACATCTGCGGATTCCGGTAATCACTTTGATAAAGCCGTTTTGCTGGCTATCTATCAACTGCTTAAGATATCTGTCTCTTTTTATCTCTTCCATGTCATTCCTTATTTTTGCCAATATTGGCACTTTTTGGTAATGCAAAGGTAGCAGATTTAATTCATGTCGCCAAGCCATCACGACTAAAAAATGCCAATTCTGACATTTTTTAGTCGTGCAAGATAGCATGTACACGGAATTTTTGGCAATATTGCTACTTTTTCCTTGTATTAGATAGTGTACGACTCGTTTTCATGTTTAATTTATGCTTCTACAGCAAGTATGATAGTTAAACAACCTCAAAGAAACTCCATTTATTTGGCAATATATTAAAAAGCCATTACCTTTGCTATTGCTATGCATTTAGGGCAAGCCATGAATACAGTCAGCCTTGTCAATAAGGCAATCAGTATTCGGAAGGCGGACAAACAAAAAAGAAGAGTATATGATCAATGCTGGGTCGTATTTGACAAGGATGATTTTCCTGCAAATGATTTCAATTGGCTATTGACCTGGCAAAGAGAAACGGCTTCAATGTGGCATATAGCAACCAGGCGTTTGAATACTGGTTTCTTCTGCATTTTAATCCTTATCGTGGCCGAATCCACAGAAATCTATATTCAGCGATGCTCGGTAAACTTCTTGGTATGGAATATCGCAAGAAAGAGGGGTTTGCATCGGATTTGTACAATTATCTACAGGCTCGTCAGCCGCAGGCAATAAGAAATGCAGAGGTGATTCTTTCTGAGATTTCCGCAGGTAACCCTGCAGCAGAGGAGTCTTCAACTACGGTTCATCTTTTAGTCTCCGAATTGAACAAGTACTTGTGAAATGTGGCGCATTTCACCAATATGATTTATAATCAACTGAGGAATCGGTTTCCCTATATTTTATAAAAATCGCGGGTTGTATGGGTCAGGGGGAAAACCCTGTGTATTATGCCTTCCTCTACTACCGAGTGCGGTAAGTTAGAGCCGGTAAGCGGCATAGCCAGCGGCGAATTGCGGAGCACCTGAGCAGAGCGGGCTTTTGCCGAAGTCGGCGTGGTTTCCGGTCGTGAGAATTTCAGGCGAAACTGCCGCTGCCGGCGTGATTACCCCCGATGTGAACTTTATGGAGGATATCAAGAAAGCAGACACAGGTGATTTCTGAACCAATGAGCATACTTATAAGACCGTTGGTGTTAGTATAATGAATTGATTTATAAGTAATTACGCGTGGTTAAGACTGAATTCATATATGCTCATCACCCTAATTTTTTATGGGAGTGAGCATATTGGACAGTGAGTTAAAATTAGTGTAACAATCAATGGCTCAGTAGGTTACAAGTGTATTTGTAGCTTTAGAGATATGCTCATTGGTTCAGAAATACCTCAGATAGGTATGGGCCCTAACCTGCACTTGGTCGAGTCCTGAGTTTCCTAAACAGAGACGACCGAGGAAGCCGTAAGCGAATTGCGAAGCACCTGAGCAACCTCCTCAAAAGACAGGCCCGTAGCTTTGCTACGATTTCGCAAGGCGTTCCCAACTGAAGAAAGTTAATCGCAATTGATTGTTTTCTTCATTGATGGCATCCCATTCTTGTCCCTCAGTGGAAAGTATCAATTCTCCAGACTCAACACCGAATCTATCTTTCTCTAAGACAGTCTCTTCTCTAAAGCCCGTAAGTTCTAAATATCTCAATAAATCTTTTGGATATACCATCTCCATAAACTGGAGAAGCAAATTGTTTTCTCTTGTTGTCATATTATGTACCTTTAGCTATTCAAAGGCACATACTTTTTAGCTATCCTAAACACAGGGTTTTCCCCCTGAGCCACAGTTTGTCCTGCACGAACATACTCTAATGGATATAAATCAAAATCAGGATTTTTTACTTATCTTTGTCTCGTCAACGATAATTGATTTCGTTTGACGACATATTTGAAAGTGTTTTTCACTTATCCCGGTATGAAAATCTGACAGTTTTCTTTTAGCAAAGGGATAACGAATAGCACTCACTACTTGTGTAGATATGAAAGGGACGGATGCGATACGCCCCATCTCGATATCTATTCGGGTGTGGGGTATCGTATTCGTTTGTTTTTGCTAAGGTTTTGTCAGAACCTTCATACCGAATAAACGAAAATGGCTCCACACTTTTTTTGTCCTAACCGGTCGTCTCTGGAGTCTGATGACATACATTTAAATTCATTTTATGAAAAAATGGGCCTATGCTATTGCACTTCTGAGTGCGGTAACTCTAAGCTCGTGTTCGCAGTATGACGACACTCTTTTGCAGAATCGTGTCGGAACACTGGAGGCTGACGTGAAAAATCTTAAGGAACTCTGCAGCCAAATGAACACGAACATCTCAGCTATGCAGTCGATAGTGAATGCTATTCAGAACAATGATTATGTCACCGGTGTAGCTCCGGTAATGAAGAATGGCGTTGAGATTGGCTACACTATCTTGTTCAGTAAGAGTAATTCCATTACAATTTATCATGGTACCGACGGTCGTGACGGCACTGACGGAAAAGATGGTAAAGACGGACGGGATGGAATAGACGGTACGAATGGTTATACACCTGTTATCGGAGTCCAGAAAGATAGCGATGGAGTTTATTATTGGACATTGGACGGCAAGTGGCTGACGGACATATCAGGGAATAAAATCAAGGCTGTGGGGAAAGATGGTAAAGACGGTAAAGACGGATTGAACGGCGGAGCTGACGGGAAAGATGGAGAGAACGGTGCCGACGGCAAGGATGGAAAAGACGGAGTGGACGGGAAAGACGGTATCACACCGAAACTCAAGATCGAGGATGACTGGTGGTATATATCATATGATGAAGGGCAGTCATGGACTAAACTGTCGAAGGCTAAAGGTGAGGACGGAAAAGATGGACAAAATGGTGCCGACGGTAAGGATGGAAAAGATGGTGTGGACGGAAAAGATGGTATCAATGGAGGCGACTCGTTCTTCAAGAGCGTTGATACCACCAACAAGGACTTTATTGTATTCACCTTGTCTGACGGAAGCCAGTTGAAGTTGCCGACTTGGTATGCATTCGAAGCGCTTCGCACTCAATGCAATCAGATGAATACCAACATTGAGGCATTGCAGAAGATAGTTTCATCTTTGCAGAACAATGACTACATCACTTCCTGCACACCTCACATGGAAAATGGAGTGCAGACCGGATATGTGATTTCTTTCGCGAAATCCCCATCTATCATCGTTTACAACGGAAAGAATGGAGCCCCCGGCAAAGATGGAGAGCCTGGAAAGGACGGCGCAGACGGAAATGATGGCGTGGATGGAAAAGACGGCTATTCACCTGTCGTTGGCGTGAAAAAAGACACCGACAACATATATTACTGGACTTTGGACGGCAAGTGGCTGACAGATGCTGACGGCAAGAAGGTCAAGGCCCAAGGAACGGACGGAAAGAATGGCGCTGACGGAAACGACGGACTTCCTGGAGCCGACGGCAAGGATGGTAATGACGGAGCAAATGGCACAAACGGTAAGGACGGTGTGACTCCGCAGTTGAAGATCGAAGACGGATTCTGGTTTGTCTCAACTGATGGAGGACAGAATTGGACTAAACTCGGTAAGGCTACCGGAGCAGATGGTAAGGATGGTGATTCGTTCTTCTCTTCTGTAAGCGATTCCGAGACAAAGGTCACATTCGTTCTCAAGGACGGATCGAGCTTCGAAGTGCCGAAGGAAAGCGGCCTGAACATAGTTTTCCAAAATACAGAAGCTATCCGTTTCTCCCTCGGCAGCGCATATAAGATTGCATATACCCTTGTCGGTTCAGATGCTCAGACATCCATAGAGATTCTCTGTCAAGACGGTCTCAGGGCTACATTGGAGAAGACGGATGAAACAAGTGGTTTCGTGACAGTGACCACCCCATATTCCATTGTTGAGCGCAGCACGGTAATAGTTCTCGTTTCTGACGGTCGCGGCAAGACCATAATGAAGGCGTTGAATTTTGTCTATGACGGATCTTCAGACGGAGAAAAAGGAACATTGATCATTACGACGGCGAAGCCATTGAGCATAGCTGCCGCCGGTGGAATCGTGGAAGTTCCTGTTCAGACCAATCTGAGTTATAGAGTTCAGATCGATGCGGCGGCTCAATCTTGGCTGACACACAAGGAGACTGTTGCCGTGAAGAGCCTTCGAAATGAATGTCTGAAATTTGAGGCCGCTGTCAATACTGGAGCCCAGCGTCGTGCTTTTGTTTCACTGGTCAATCTCGCGGACGAGAGTATTGCACAGACTTTCTGCATAACTCAGGATGCAGATGCGTCGGCTTTGGCTGAAACCATTTCTTTTGTAGATCCGGCTTTTGAGAAAATAGCTGTAACTCTCTGTGACCTGGATGGTGACGGAAAAGTTTCCCGTGCCGAGGCTCTGAATCTTGAGACTCTTGATATTACGAGCAAAGGAATTACAGATTTGACTGGCATCGAATGGTTTACGAACCTTCGTGTTTTGAATTGTTCCGAGAACAGGTCGCTGAAGACATTAGATATTTCCAGCAATACCGCATTGGTAGAGCTGAATTGCCGCATGTGTAAGATAACAAACTTGGACGTCTCCAAGAATGTCGCTTTGAAAATTCTGAATTGTTACAGCTGTAACTTGAAGAAATTGGATGTATCCAACAATCCGTTATTGACGTCACTCAAATGTGACGAGAATCCTTTAACTTCCTTGGATTTGTCACATAATTCGGAAATCATCGAATTATCTTGCTACGGATTTGCTAACTGGAAAGAAACAGATACTAACCGTATCCGTGTCTTAAATCTTAAGGGCTGTACAAAACTTCAGAAATTGATTTGTTACAAACAATTGTTGGCTTCTTTGAATCTGTCTGACTGTGTATCTCTGACAGAACTGTATTTAAGTACTAATGTATTGCTTGGATTGGACCTTTCACACAATACAAAACTCAGCAAATTGGACTGTGGATATAATAAGATTCCTTCATTGAATTTAAGCCACAATATTTCGTTGACGACATGCGAAATATCATATAATCCATTGAATACTATAAATGTGGGAGGCGTTCTGTCTTCATTGGAATTTAATACAGAAGGAGGGACCTATAAGGAATCTACGACCCTTGACATTATTGCTACAAAACTGGAAAGTGTAAGCATCAGCTCCTCTCAACTAACAAGAATTAATTTTTCAAACAGTACGACATTGAAGAGTGTAAGTCTTGTCGGTTCTTCTCTTTCGGAACTTGATCTGTCTCCATTACCGAATTTGAGAAGTGTCTATATCGTAGAAGGAAAATTGCAAACTTTGGACTTGAGAAACAATCGTCAATTGAATAGCCTGAGTTGTCTTCGTGTCCAACTCAGTGAAGTAAATCTCCCAAACAGCGAGTCCCTAACCACTGCTAGTTTCAGCAGTTGTAGACAGATTCCTTCTATTGATTTTGCAGTTACACCTAATCTTCAGGAACTGACTATCTCAGATTGTTATGCTTGGAAGACTTTGGATTTGTCGAATAATTTATCCTTGAAGTCGTTTTATTTAGGAGGGGCTTCTACTAGTTCTTCATTGAATTATATCGATTTTGGCACTAATCCATATTTAAAAGAACTAAAATTAAGCGGCTTATATAGTACGTGTGAAATACGAGGCACAAGGGTGGAGAAATTGGTGATCGATAATCGCAGTTCTAATACAATCACAAACCTCAATATCACAAACCTCAATATTAAAGATTTACCATCATTGACATCGCTAAGTTCGAATTGCTGCAACATGAAAACTCTAGATTTGAGCGGAAGTACTCATTTGAAAGATTTGACGCTCTCAGGAACAATAGAGACATTGGACTTGACGAACAATCCTGAACTGGAGTCGATTACATGTAAATTCCTCGACCTCAAGTCTATCAATGTGACTAAATGTCCGCTGCTCAAGACTATGGACTGCAGTAATAACTTCTTGGAGACTCTTGACATTAGCGGCAATCCGCTCTTGACGACCCTGAACTGCTCGAAGATGTCAACACTCAAGACGCTCTACCTCGACAAGTCTCAGCGCATCCGTTACATTACCTACGACCGCAGCACTTCATATATTCCGGAACAAACAGTCCTGGAGTATAAATAGTGTAACTGAGTAATCTATATCCGATTCCCGGATTTTCCGGGAACCTCGGGAATAGAAGCATGAATTTATGAACAATATTGTCCCGTGTGCAAAATGAAAGTATTTGCACACGGGATTTTACGGAACAATTCTGATTTGGCTTTCAGTATATTTTCATCAAAGTTTTTCGCTTGTCTCGGCATGAAAACTGTCCGATTTACTTTAAGAATTTCGGACATTTTGTTGTTGCGCTGGGGGAAATATTGTACTTTTGCATTCAGATTAGTAACAATCATGGGAATAATACTGACTAAAGAGATACGCAATACTATTGAAAGCAATGGACCTGACAAACTCTATATGGTTCAGGACTTTGCATATCTAAATAATGATGGGCTGGTTACTCGTGCTCTTTCCAGATTAGAAAAGGAGGGCGTTCTGATACGTCTATCGCAGGGTATATATTTATATCCGTCAAGAAACAAGTTCGGAATCCTGCGACCATCTATAGAAAAAATAGCATACGCCGTTGCGGAAAAGGATAAGGCTCGCATTATTCCTTCCGGATTAACTGCATTGAATAAGCTAGGACTCTCAACCCAAGTTACAATGAATGCCGTGTATTTGACAGATGCAGCAGCAAGGGAACTTACCATAGGAAATCGGAAAATCATTTTCAAAAGAAGTGTGCCTCGTAATTTTGCATATAGAACAGAACTGTTTCCATTGATTGTCGCAGCTATGAAAGAACTGGGAAAAGGAAATGTAACTGACGAACAAGTAGAGATTATAAAACATGCAATCAGTAAATATGGGGATGATGAAAACATTAAGAGAGACTGCGACATGGCTCCATTATGGATTAAGCAAAGACTTGCGCTATGAATAATTGGACAAAACTTACAATAGAAGAAAAACTTACTATCCTATCTAATGTGGCAGAATCCAAAGGAATTGTAGACAATGCTGTTGAAAAGGATTATTGGGTTAGTATGGTATTGCGTGCTATTTTCACTCTGCCATACGCTACTGCTTTTGTATTCAAAGGCGGAACGAGTTTAAGCAAAGGATGGTCATTGATAGAACGATTTTCTGAAGATATTGATTTGGCAATAGACCGCCAGTATTTGGGATTCACCACTGTTGATACCAAAAAACAGCGAACTAAATTACGCAAAGATTCAAAGAAGTTTATCGACACCGTTTTTGCCGTAGATATAGCCAACAAATTAGATGAATTGGGTTTATCAGACCATTGTAAAGTAATTGTCCCGGAAACTTCGGTAAGTGATCTCGACCCAGTTGTAGTACTTATTGAATATGATTCAATCCTGCAAAATAAGATTCAATATATTCCGGAGCGAGTTAAGATTGAAATAAGTTGTCGTTCTCTTATGGAACCGTATGAAAGGATAGAGATTCGTTCGATGATAGAGGATGCTTATCCTGATGAAGAATTTGCTTTATCTGCATTTGCTGTTCCAACAGTTGTTCCGGGACGAACATTTCTGGAAAAAGTGTTTTTGTTGCATGAAGAGTTCAATCGTCCGAATGGTTGTACACACATAGAACGTATAACTCGCCACATGTATGACATTGTCAAAATGATGGATAAGCCGTTTGCCTCCGAAGCAATGAACAACAAGATACTATATGAGGATATAGTGTCGCACCGTAGTGAATTCACCGCATGGAGCGGTCTTGACTATGCCTCACATTTGCCACAAACGATAAATTTTGTTCCTCCTACGCATATAATGACTGCATTACAGGACGATTACCGCCAAATGCAAATTGGCTTCATCTATGCAGAAGCACCATCATTTGATGAAATTATGGAGCATTTGCAGGAGTTGCAGGACAGTTTTAGGTCATTGAAGTGGGAGAATAATTGTTGACAATATGGCAGATATTCAACTTCTCATATACAGGTTGCATCTTACTTATCAAACTCTTGTTCTCTACCAAAAAATCTCATAGCTGAAAGTTTTTTTATCGTAATATTTATTACCGTAACGGCGGTTACGGTAATGCAAATGTACAAATAAAATTATCATTCGTGCAATAAATCCATAGTTAATTTATTTTGCACACGGGATTATTATTCTTGTTTGTTGCGGATAAATTCGTATATTCGCCAAAACGGAGCCCTATCGGAGCTGCCGACGTGGATTGTTGTATCTCCTTGTCGTTCAATGACTAGAAAAAAAATGTATGAAGATATGAAAAAACTTGTTTGGACCTTAGCTCTTGCTCTTTTGTGTCTGTCGTCATGTCGAGACTACAGATATCGTGTTGAGGATAGCATTTACGTGCCGGTAGTAACTGACATTTCAATACTTGATATTCAAGAAAATTGTGCAACGCTGAGTTTTGAGGTGAGGGAAACTTCGGAACTTGGTGTCGGACAATGCGGTATCCTATTTTCTCTTTCTGATTTTGATAATCCAAAAGAAACAGGGAATAATATTATATATATAGATTGTGGACGGGGGCCCGGAATTCACGAATACAAACTGCAGAATCTTTCTCCTTCCAAAACGTATTGGATTTGTGCATACGCCAAAAATGACCGGCAGATTGCCTATACGAGTGTGACGTCATTCACAACAACAAAACCCCAGGCCTCTGTTGCGGTCAATAGGGCAGTGATTGCCAGCCCGATTTATACTTTTGACAGCGATGAGTATTTATATGGAATTGATATTACATTTGATTTAGGCGGTTCATCGTTTTCCAAGGTCGGGGTTAAAGTTCCTGACGGAACAATTCTTTGGAGTTCCGAAACTCCTGTCTCTACAGGCCTGTTTCAAACACGTGTCTTGTATTCCACAAGTCAGTCATTGTCATCTTTGAATCTGACCCCTGTTGTTCAGACATCTGATGGAAGGGAATATATGGGCAATTCATATTATTTGTCGGTTCCCGGCTCCGGAATCAAAGGGAAGGCTTCGCTTCAGCTAAC
>OHRU01000926.1_pt1 | contig 10709 bp, 8 predicted proteins | sample 1578491 | NCBI WGS metagenome assembly OHRU01 (sample SAMEA3879565, study PRJEB24766) | human gut metagenome | biome: human-associated habitat; feature: feces | place: USA | collected 1985/1987 | reverse complement strand
TGCCGATGAAGCTGCCCACTTCAATCATGTCGGGGAGAATGGTGTGTGTGGTGCCTCGGAGTTCTTCCACGCCTTCGATGGTGAGGAGGTTGGAGGCGATGCCGCTGATTTTCGCTCCCATGCTGTTGAGCATTTTGCAGAGCTGCTGTATGTAGGGTTCGCAGGCGGCGTTGTAGATGGTGGTTGTTCCGTGTGCCAGCACGGCGGCCATGATGATGTTGGCCGTTCCTGTGATGGAGGCTTCGTCGAGGAGCATGTAGCAGCCTTCGAGCCTACCTTTCGAGAGGATGTTGAAGGTGCCGGCCGTTTCGTCGTATTTGAATTCTGCACCCAGTTTCTGGAGCCCGTAGAAATGCGTGTCGAGGCGGCGTCGACCGATCTTGTCGCCGCCTGGGCGGGAGATGACGGCGTGGCCAAAGCGGGCAACGAGGGGGCCGAGGAGGAGCACACTGCCGCGCAGGCGCGAGCAGCGCTCGAGAAATTCCGGGCTCTTGAGATAGTTGATGTCGATGTCTTTGGCGCAGAAGGTGATGTCGCCTTTCTGGTGGCGCACGGTTTTCACGTTCATGTCTTCAAGGAGACGGATGAGGTTGTTGACATCGAGGATGTCGGGTATGTTGGCAACGCGCACTTCTTCGCGGGTGAGGATGGTGGCGCAGATGATTTGCAGCGCTTCGTTTTTGGCACCTTGCGGTTTGATTTCGCCGCTGATGCGATGGCCGCCTTCTATTATAAATGAAGCCATAATGTGTTTGGGTTTAGGGTTATAGGTTAGTTGCTTGAAATTGAAATATTAGATGATGGTAAAAAAGCAATTTGAACTTTTTTCCTGAATCGGTGTGTGTGTCTGTCTGCCTGCTGCGCTCTGGCGGGTTTAGGCCTGGTTGGCGGGCTTGAGTAGGTGGTCAAAATTATTTTTATAATATAGCATTATTTTTACATTTGGGAAAATAATGCTGACCACTTACTTATCTGTTGGGATTGTAGTATCTGCCGTTTCTCCGCTGGGGGGCGAAACGCTGGCGCTGGCGGGCGAAAATGCTTTGCTTGGTGTTGCTTAGGGCGTTGAGCGTTTCTTCATACGTGATGGCCTGGTTGGTGTAGTGCTCAATGTCGTGGCAGACTTTTTCGTTTTCGACTTCTTCGCCTTTCCATTCGGTGATGCAACGCTTCATGCGCATGGCTATGTCGGCCAACAGGTGTTCGCGCCCTGGTGTGCCGACGGGCATTTCCTGGATTTTGTCGAGTGTGTTTTCAATGAGGTGTCCGTATTGCCGGAAGCGTATGGCGTTTCCCGGGTAGGAGAGTTTTTTGGGGGCGGATTTGTCTGCCCGTTCTATTTCAACGGGGTATTCGATGTTGAGTTCGTAGTTTGAGATGAAGGCCAAATGGTTCCACAGGACTTCGTAGGCGTTTGGCGATGCCTGCAGCTGCGGGTTGAGGTCGGCCATGACCGTGATGATGTGTTCGGCCATCCGTTGTCTTCTTTGCGGATTGCTTTCGGCCGTGGCGCGGTCGATCATCTCTTGCACCATGCGCCCGTATGCGGGGAATCGCAGTTTTTCTTCTGTTGTGTTGTATTCAAATGCCATGTTGATGATGTGGGGTTTTTCGGTTTTGCTCCTGTGGCCTCTTGTGGGGCTGTTTCCTGCGAATGCGGGGGAGGGGCAAAGAGGGGAAATGGTGTGCAGAAACTGGTGCGCTTTTTATCCGTTGAGCAGGTTTCTGCTTTTTCCGGCTACGAATTGCTTCAGATAGAAGGGCTCGTAGTAGGCAACGTCTTCTGTCTCGTTCAGCGCCAGGGCGCGTTCGGCCAAGGGCAACATGTTTGATGCCTTTGGCACGATTCCTTCTATGAAATGGGCGTTGGGATGCTTGAGTGTGTCGCGGCATTTGTCGGCACCATTGCCGAAAAAGAAAACCGGTTGTTTGTCAAGGATTTCGGCGAAGGAGTTTTCGTTGACGATGACGGCATCTGTTGGCACCACTTCATGGAGGGTACGGTCGTAAATCGCGGTGTAGACTTCCATGCGTCTGGCGTCGATCATCGGGCAGAGCAGCGCGTTGTCGGGGATGTCTTCTCTGTAGAGCAGAATCGGGGTGCAGAGCACTTTAAGCGTGGAGATGCTGATGAGTTTCAAGTCTCTGCCATAGCACAGGCCTTTTGCTGTTGAGACGCCGATGCGTAGGCCCGTATAGGAACCGGGGCCGGCGCTGACTGAGACGGCATCGAGCGGTATGGCGTGGCTGTCGGCAAAAGACACGGCTTCTTCAACGAAGGGTGCGAGGATTTCTGCGTGGCGACGACCGTTGGTATCGATTTCTTCATGTAGGCAGACGCCGTCCTGACTTAATGCAACGGAGCAGACGTCTGTTGATGTTTCTATATGTAAGATGCAAGACATGGTTTTGGTGGGGATATTGAATGACATGGGGAAGGGGAGTACGGGCGTTGTTGTGCCTCTGATGGCAATTGCTCGTCAGAGGCCAGCTGTCCCCTTTCCTGTTTGTTTTTGGAATATTTTTTTGCCTTGTTCCGGCGCGCTGGCACTTTGTGACGGATTTCTCCATCTGCTTGAGTGACGGCAAAGGAATCGGTTGGGGCGATTTTGACAGTGCTTGGGGTTTGCTCTGCAAAATGTTCCTACCAGTTACTCATTACGCAAAGTTAAGAATAAAATTGAGGATTTTCGCGTTTCGGCGGTAATAAAAATGCGGCGGAATCTGTTTTTGTGTTCTTCCGGCAGCGATGTTTTTTGGGGTTCATCGTCTGGTGGTTCCGGTTTTCACTGCTCGCGCACGGTCTCTTTGCCACAGATGTCAAGCCAGTTGCTATAGAACGTGGCGGCTGTTTTTTTCCATGAGAAGTCGATGCCTTCTTGCGGTTTGTCGTGGTGGTAATAATGGAGTGGGGGAGCGATGGGGAGTCCCTTGGAGAGGTCGCGTTGGTATTCATTGTGCAGCGTTTTGGGCTCGTATTCCAGGTGACCTACAATGAAAATCTGCTGTGTGCTGTCGGCCGAAGTGACGATGCCGACGCCGCTTTCCTCGCTTTCTGCAACGATGTGCAGTGGATGGCGCTCTATGTCTTTTCGTTGGACTTCCGTGTGCCGACTATTGGGCATGGGGAAGTTTTCAGGGAGATGCCTTAATATGGGGGCATCGCCGGCGAGTTTTTTCTGAATGAAGACGCCGAATTTCTTTGCGGGAAGTTGGTGCTTGGGGATGCCGTACAGATGTTGTAAGGCTGCTTGTGCTCCCCAGCAGATATACAGCGTTGAACGGACGTGGGCTTCTGCCCAGCTCATGATGTGGCATAGCTGCGTCCAATATCTGACATTTTCAAAAGGGAGGTGCTCCACCGGTGCGCCTGTCACAATCATACCATCGAAATGCGGGTTTGGGGCGTTTTCGAAGTATTCGAAATCCGTGTAAAACCTTTCCATGTGTTCCGGCGGAGTGGTTTTGTAGGTCTGGTTGGCGATTTTCATCGGGAGCAGTGCGGCGGGGCGGTGGTGGCGGCAGATGACGCGCGCGATGTCGAGTTCCGTCACTGCTTTTTGCGGCATGAGGTTCAGAAACAGGATTCGCAGTGTTCCCTGCGGAAATCCAGAGATATTGTTTTTGTCAAAGGTGGCAATGTCTGCGCCTTCCTTGCGGAGAATGTTGATGGCAGGCATGCTTTGTGGGAGAAAGAGCATGGTGGATGGGGTGTTTGAAGGCTGACAGAGGTGAAGCCTAGGGTGTTAGTAATGGTAAGTAGGTATTCAAAATGAGAAGCCATTGCATCAGTGTTCCTGCGTTGGGGCAGGGAAACAGCAATGCAATGGCTTCAGGTTGGTTTTATTTACCAAATGTCGACGCGCTTGTTTTTCGGAATGAACAAGGCGTCTTTCTTCGTGATGTTGAATGCCTTATACCAAGCATCGATATGCGGCAACGCACCGTTGACACGCCAGCGTCCTGGGGAGTGTGGGTCGATTTTGTTGAGCTGACGGAGCATGGCTTCGCGGATGTTTCCACCCCAAACCAGGGCGTAGCTCAAGAAGAAGCGCTGCTCGGGCGTAAAGCCGTCTTTTGTGCCAAGCGGGTTTTCTTTCGTGGCGTTTTGAAATGCCTGGAAAGCGATGTTCAAACCGCCGTGGTCTGCGATGTTCTCGCCCAGGGTGAGTTCGCCGTTTGCATGTAGGCCAGGAAGCACTTCGATTTTGTTGAAGAAATCGGCCATGACCTTGGTGCGTGCTTTGAAGTTCTCTCCGTCGGCTTTGGTCCACCAATTGCGAAGGTTGCCTTCCTTGTCGAATTGGCTGCCCTGATCGTCGAAGCCGTGGGTCATTTCGTGTCCGATGACCACGCCGATGGCTCCATAGTTGCAAGCGTCGTCTGCTTCGGCATTGAAGAATGGAGGTTGCAGGATGCCGGCAGGGAAGCAGATTTCGTTGGTCGTTGGATTGTAGTAGGCGTTGATGGTTTGCGGAGTCATGAGCCATTCCGTCTTGTCGGTCTTTTTGTTGACGCGCTTTTCAATGTAGTAGCGGCTCATAAACTGGGTGGCCTTGGTGAGGTTCTCATAGTATGAGAGTGAATCGTTGATGTCAAGCGCATCGTAGCTCATCCATGTGTCGGGGTATCCGATTTTCACGTAGAACGCATCCAGCTTGTCGTGGGCCTGCTTCTTTGTTGCTTCGCTCATCCACTTTTGCTGGTCGATGCGCTGTCCGAGGGCGATTTGAAGGTTTCTGACAAGTTCGGTCATTCTCTTCTTAGAACTTTCGGGGAAGTATTTTTCAACATACATCTTCCCGACGGCCATGCCCAGGACAGACTCGACAGCGGAAACGCCACGCTTCCAACGCGGACGGTCTTGCTCGGCTCCGCTCATGATGTGTCCGTAGAAGTTGAAGGATTCCTTGCGGAAATCGTCGCTCAACGCGCCAGTGGCATCATCCACCAGTTTGAAATACAGATATGCCTTCAAGTCTTCAATTGCGCTCTCGGCTAAAATTTTTTCAACTTCGTGGATTGGCTCAGGCTGATTAACAGAGATGGATTCAAAGGCAGGGACGCCGTTGAGGAGGAAAAGCGTGCTCCAGTCGATGCCTGGATAGTCGGCAAGCAGTTGCTGACAGCTCATTTTGTGGTAGTTGCCTTCAACGTCGCGCAATTTTGTGGCACTGTATGATGCTTTTGCAATGCGCGTTTCGATGTTGAGGACGGCCTCCATTCTCTTTTGGGCTGTCGCTTCGTCGCAGCCCGTCATGAGAAACAGTTTCTTGACATAGGCCTTATATCCTTCACGTACTTTTTTCGTGGCTTCTTCGTCGCTCAGATAGTAGTCGCGTTCTCCCATGGAAAGGCCGCCCTGATTGACTTGCATGAGATTCCATTGCGAGTCTTTGAGGTCGGCGTCACAGCCAAAGCCGAAAAATGTTGACACGCCTTCGCTTGAAAGGCGTGCGGCGTGGTATTGCACCGATTTACGGTCGGCAATTTTTTCAATCTCTGCCAGTTTTCCCTTGATGGGCGTATAGCCCTCTCTGTTTCTTCTGACGCTGTCCATGGAAAGGCGATAGAGGCTACCGATTTTCTGCTGGAGAGAGCCTTGGGGATAGGTGTTGTTTGCGAACTGCTCTATCATTTCGCGCAGCTGCTTCTGGTTGTTTTCCTGGAGCTCGTCAAACTGGGAATAGCGTGAAAATTCCGGGGTGAGCGGATGTCTTTCAATCCAGCCGCCAGCGGCATACTGATAAAAGTCGTTTCCTGGTTTGACGCTAAGGTCCATATTGGCCTTGTCAATGCCTGTTTGTGCTGTTGTCTGTGCAAAACCCGTTGCGGCGCTGAAGGCCAGGATTTGCAGTAGCATTGTTTTTAAAGTCATATTGTTATTCTGCTTTTTAGATGGGTGGTCAGCATCGATAAAAATCATTTTGACCACCTGCTTTTAGATTCCAATTACTGATTGAGGGTCTCAACCTCTTCCATAGCTGCTTCCCATTCGTTTTCGGCTTGCTTGAGCTGCTTCTTCACTTCGTCATACCGAGCGAAGAGTTTGGCATCTTGCGCTCCTTCCGGTGTGGACAACATCGCTTCAATTTCCTTGATTTCCTGCTCGAGTTCCAGAACCTGTTTTTCCTTTTCCTCGACGGATTTTTCTGCCTTTCTCAGCAACTTGGCCTTCTCTTTTCTTGCTTCGTATGAAAGTTTGTTGTCAGACACTTGCGCCGTTTCAGTCTCTGGCGTATTTTTCTTCTGGGAAGAAGCCGTTAGCTGGATGTCGTCGATGTTTTCGATCTGTTTTTTCTCAAGGAAATCGTAGATGCCTCCGATATGCTCTCTGACGTGGCCGCCTCCAAATTCATAGACCTTTGAAACGAGGCCATCCAGAAAGTCGCGGTCATGGCTGACGAGAATCACCGTACCGTCGAAGGCCAAGATGGCCTCTTTGAGCACATCTTTCGTGCGCATGTCCAAATGGTTTGTCGGTTCGTCGAGGATGAGCAGGTTGACAGGTTCCAGGAGCAGTTTAATCATTGCCAGACGGCTCCGTTCGCCACCTGAAAGCACCTTCACTTTCTTTTCAGACGCTTCTCCGCCGAACATGAAAGCGCCGAGGATGTTTTTGATTTTGAGGCGGATGTCGCCCTTCGCTACGCGGTCAATGGTGTCGAACACGGTTATTTCCTCGTCAAGCAACTGGGCTTGGTTTTGGGCATAGTAGCCAATCTCAACATTATGGCCGATTTTGAGATTTCCCGTGAAGGGGATTTCTCCCATAATACATTTCACCAACGTTGACTTTCCTTCGCCGTTTTTTCCAACAAATGCCACTTTCTCACCGCGCTTGATGGTGAGGTCAACATCGTGGAAGACGCAATGGTCGCCATAGTCTTTTCGGACACCGTCGCAAATCACGGGATAGTCGCCGCTTCTTGAGCATGGCGGAAATTTGAGATGGAGCGAGGAATTGTCGACCTCATCAACCTCTATCGGCACGATTCTTTCAAGTTGTTTGATTCTGCTCTGAACTTGTGTTGCCTTCGTCGGTTTGTATCTGAACCGTTCTATAAAGTCCTTGATGTCTGCAATTTCCTTTTGCTGGTTTTCGTAGGCACGGAGTTGTTGCTCTCTTCTCTCAGCACGCAGTTTGACATATTCATCATATTTCACCTTATAGTCGGTGATTCGGCCGCAGGAAATTTCCAATGTGCGGTTGGTGACGTTGTTGATGAATGCGCGGTCGTGGCTGACCAATACCACTGCGCTGCCGCTGCGGGTTAAGAACGATTCCAGCCAACGGATGCTTTCTATGTCCAAATGGTTGGTTGGTTCGTCGAGCAAAAGCACGTCGGGGCGTTGAAGCAAGAGTTTGGCCAGCTCAATGCGCATGCGCCATCCTCCCGAAAATTCTTTTGTCGGGCGGTTGAAGTCGCTCGTTGCAAATCCGAGCCCTTGAAGTGTACGCTCCATTTCCGCGCGATAGTTCATGCCGCCGATGATTTGGAAACGCTCGTTTTCGTGGGTGAACCGTTCAACCAATTCCATGTAGCTTTCGCTTTCGTAGTCCGTACGGTTGAGCAATTCTTCGTTTAGTGTGTCAACTTTTTCTTTCAGCTCCTGAATGTGGCTAAAGGCTTTTTCCGTTTCCTCAATGACCGTGTGGTTGTCTGAAAGCACCATGACCTGAGGCAGATAGCCAATGCTGATGTCGTTTTGCACAGAAACGCTCCCTGAGGTGGGTTGCTGCTGTGCGGCGAGGATTTTTAAAAGTGTTGATTTGCCTGCTCCGTTTTTCCCGACAAGCGCGATGCGGCAGCTCCTTGCCGGATGGAGGACACGGTCAAGCAGCTCCCGCCAGTCGTCCATCCGCCTCTCGGTGACGGGCAGCCCCAGCTCGTCCCACGTCACATGGCCGCCGAATCTGCGCCCTACCAGCATTTGCAGGATATATCCCAGCACCGAGGGGGCAAGCCCCGTTGTGTAGCTGTTGAGGATAACGAACAGGGGGGTGTCCGACAGCACCTGCGCGCACAGCCGGACGAAGGGGTACAGGTTCTCCTCCAGCTTCCAGACCTCCCCGGAGGGGCCGCGGCCGTAGCTCGGCGGATCTCGCGCTCCACGAATTTGGCGCAGTCGTCCACGATCCAGCGGATGGGTGCATCGGCAAGGCCGCTGAGCCGTGCGTTGTCCTTGGCCCAAGCCACCATGCCCTTGGCCGCGTCCACATGGCAGACGCTGGCGCCTGCCTTGGCGCACGCCACCGTAGCGCCGCCGGTGTAGGCGAACAGGTTCAGCACCCGGATGGGACGCCCCGCCGTGCGGATCTGCTCCATGGCGAAATCCCAGTTGGCGGCCTGCTCCGGAAACAGTCCGGTGTGCTTGAAGTTCATGGGCTTGACCTGAAACGTCAGCTCCTTATAGTGGATGGGCCAGCTCTCCGGCAGCTTGCTTTTGTCCCAGTGTCCGCCGCCGGTGGAGGAGCGGGAGTACCGGGCATTGGCGGTCTTCCACCGCCGGTCGCGGTGATCCGTCTCCCAGATGGCCTGCGGGTCGGGGCGCACCAATATCTGCTTATCCCAGCGCTCCAGCTTTTCACCGCCGCCGCAGTCCAGCAGCTCGTAATCCTGCCAATCCTTTGCGATCCACATAAAGGCCATACCCCCGTGTTTCAGATAGTAAATCAGCTTATTATACAACGCGCCGCCGTAACCGTCAACCATGGAAAATCACAGCGCCCCTCCGTCTGTACGGAGGGGCGCTGCCGGTCATTTATCGGTCTTGTCGCCCTTTGCGAAGCCGGTGATGGCGTGCTTCATGTCGGCCAGACTCTTTTCCGCTGTCTTCAGGCTCTGTCCGGCGGCCTTCTTCAGCTCTGCCTTCACGTCCACCGCCAGACGGCGGAATATCTCGGAGATGATCTTCTTGTCCTCCTCATTCGCGCCGTTGTACTGCTTCAGCAGCGCCGCGCCGCCCGCCAGTCCGCCGGCGCGCAGGTCGTCCAGCGTCCGGGCCTTACCGGACAGGCTCAGCACATCGAACAGGGCGTCGGAGAACTGCTCCCGCTCCTGCGGGGTCATGGAACCGATCCACTGGCGCAGCACGTCATCGCTGAGCTTACCCATCTGGGAGCGCTCTCCCAAGCGGATGAACCGCGCTCCCAGCACGTTCCATGACAGCGGCTCATGCTGCATGATGGAGCGGTTGCTGCTGTCGATAACGGCGTAATCCTCCGCGTGCTCCAGCAGGACGCCCACGATGGAGGATTCCGGCACATAGGTGTGGAGCTTATCCGCCACCCGGCGGTACGCCTCGGAGTCCACCATATCGTGGGAGAAGCCGGGGCCATCGTTGTTGTAGGCGGCCAGCAGCCGTCTCTTTTGCAGGTTTTCCGGGATATGGATGGCGGCCCACGCCGCCAGATTGCCGCCCTTGCTGTGACCGCCGATCCGCAGCTTGCATCTCCGGCAGGCGGCGGCCATCTCCACGGTGTAGGCGGCGGCGCGCTCCTGCGCCGGCACAGCGGAGAGGAAGCTCATGTTGAAGTCCTCCTTCCACCCCACCAGCGAGGTGTCAGTACCCATGAAAGCCACGAACAGCGTATCGTCCGGCAGCAGGTAGGATACGGCGTCGAACTGCATCTCCTTCTCCTCGTCCCACTCGTGGGTGAAGCCAAACATCCGCACATCGCGGAAGCGCTCCGTCTCCGCCGCCAGACGTATCAGCGGGATATACGCCAGCTCCGACAGGCCGCGCTGCTCGTCCTCCTCCGTCAGGCGGGCGGCTACCTCCGGCAGCGCCACGGCTTTGGCGGGGTCGGTGGTCTTCAGATCGTCAAACCGGCGGAAATTGATATAGGAAATGATGCACAGCACCAGATTGTCCACCTCGTTGAAGCCGTCCCGGCAGAAGGGCAGATCGCCCCGCCAGCGCAGATAGTCCATGACCGTTCCGTTTTTCTCCATATGTACCTCCTGCTGTAGATCCAGTGGGTCGTAATATCGGTATTGTAGCATAGTTTCCCCGGAGAGACAAGCAAAAAGGGACGGCTGAAGCCGTCCCTTTTCTGGTTATCTCAGCCCGGAGGCCACGTCATGTCGCGGCCGGCCAGCACATGGAAGTGCAGGTGCTTGACGGTCTGCCCCGCCTGATCGCCGCAGTTGTTGACGATGCGGTAGCTCTCCACACCCAGCTCCTTGCAGATCTTCACGATGACCTCAAAGCAGTGAGCCACCACGGCGCTGTTGTCCGCCGTAATGGCGTTGGCGCAGCAGATATGCTCCTTGGGTACCACCAGAAAATGGGTGGGCGCCTGGGGGGCGATGTCGTAGAAGGCGTAGCACTGCTCGTCCTCGTAGACCTTGTTGCTGGGGATCTCGCCGTCGATGATGGCGCAGAACAGGCAATCGTTCTTCATGGTCGCATCTCCTTTCGCATATGTTTTTGTTGTTATTTTTCTCCCAATTCCCTTTTGTGTTCCTGTGATCTCCTGAGCCCTTGAAGGTGCAAGGCTTTGGAACCTTTTGAAAAACAAAGTCGAACTGAGACAAAATAAATACTGAACGGAGAAAATGCAGCCCGCTCATTTTCGCAGCTGCTGGGATCTTCCCCTCGTATTTCCGTGGAGGTATAAAGGCGCGGGAAAGCAACGTGAAGATGGAAAAGAAGACCCGGAGAGCGCCCTGTTCAGGTGCTCCCCGGGTAGTTCGGATCCA
>OHRU01000923.1_pt1 | contig 10725 bp, 8 predicted proteins | sample 1578491 | NCBI WGS metagenome assembly OHRU01 (sample SAMEA3879565, study PRJEB24766) | human gut metagenome | biome: human-associated habitat; feature: feces | place: USA | collected 1985/1987 | reverse complement strand
CCACAAGGTCGATATTCCTCGTGCCAGCCACAAGAGCAGGATCGTTCATTCCCACACTGTCGAAGCCGATATGGGTCAATGCTATCACCATATCGCAATGCTCTTCGTTCTTCAGATAGTCAGCCCACTTGTTGGCCACCTCGATATCATCGAAACGCTTCATCTTGTCGGCAATCGACTTCTGAACCACACGCGTGACATCCGTAAGCAGACCGATAACGCCGATTTTCATGCCGCCCTTGCGCACTATGGCATAAGGCTTTACATATTTGCCGAGAACAAGTTCCGAGAAATCATAGTTGGCGCAGACCACCGGGCATCTGAGATTGTCCAGACGACGTGCGAGTTCATCGATACCGTTGTCGAACTCATGGTTTCCGAGCGTCACCACATCATATTTCATCGCATTGATAAGATCAATCTCGATATCACCTCCGAGTTCCGTGAAATACGACGTTCCCTGGCTGAAATCGCCGGCATGGAGCAGAAGGACATTCTTCTTGCCCACGGCAGTACGTACACTGTCCACATAGGCAGCACGTTCGATGACTCCGCCCATGCCTCCCTGCGCTCCGCCGTCACGAAGCGGTTCCTCGTGACTGTGGGTATCATTGACATGAAGGATTACAAGGTCCTGCGAAAATCCCAGGGCGCAAGCCGCCAATATGGAAACCAAAACTGAAATTATATGTTTCATACTATCGTCATTTTACTATTTTTACTCTGCCGTCCACCTGATACTCAATAGGTTTGCCATCTGCAGTCAGAGACTTCACATGAGGCAGCACCACGTCTATCACATATTTGTCCAGGATCTGCACATCCAATGCATTCCGACTGATATGAAAACCGTCTCCACCGTCGAGCAGGAAATCCACAGTAGTTACCCCGTACACCTTCTCGTCATCCAGCGGCTCACCACCTATCTCAGCGGAAACAAGATTGCCGGCCTTGTCAGCGACACATCTCACTCCCCCGATTACCTGCCAGCCTTCCGATGCCATCTGCTGGAGAATCACACGGATATCGCGGCCCTTCAGTTCCAGATAGCAAAGCTTGTTCTTGAACGGGAACATTGACAAGATATCATCCAGCAGGACATCGCCCGCAGGCATCTCTACACGGATTCCGCCGAAATTGGCAAAGCCCACGTCCACCCTCTTTCCGGTAAGTTCCGAACACTTGGAGATAAGGAGGTCAATGAACCAGTCCGACAGCGCGGACTCCGGAGCATGACTTACCATATGGCTGGTGGAATACGCCACAATCTGCTTGACGTCAGCCATTTTCGGCTGCACCCCGATCATGACGGAAGCCACCTTCTTCGTAACGCCTTTCCTGAACACCTTGCCGTTCGGCGCATAGTATTTTCCGCAGCGCACCTCCCCCATCGCCTCTTTAACATTATCAGCAGAAGCTACCGTAACACCAGTTCTCGAACGGTCCATAGCCGTCCTTTTCCATTCCACACGGAATCCGTCCGCATAGGACACGGACCAGGTCACAATCAGGGCCGCAAAAGCGACGAAGAATCTTTTTACATTCATAGCTATTTCATTTTCAACCATTTCCAAAGGTCCTTGAAAGTAGATTTCTTACCGAACATAAGAATACCCACCTTGTAAATCTTTGCAGACAGCCAGGCGCACAGGACAAATGTCAGCACCAAAATCGACACCGAAAGCACAATCTGCCAAGTCGGGACACCGAACAGCACCCTCGTCAGCATCACCATCGGAGAAGTAAACGGTATCATCGACCCCCAGAACACCACGGCGCTGTCAGGCGACTTGTAGGCGAACATCGCTATCAGGAATCCTATCATCAGAGGAATCGTCAGAGGCAGCACAAGCTGCTGACTGTCAGCCTCATTCTCCACAGCCGAACCTATAGCGGCAAACATTGACGCATACAGGAGATAGCCGAAGACGAAGAACAGGATGAACACCACGATAAGCTGCACATAATCGATACTGCCCAGGGTAGAAAGAATCGCTGACATCTCCGAAGGCACAGGCGCGCTCGCAGCATCCATTCCCGGCATCATCGCCATCTGCGCAGTCGGGTCCGCAGTAGCAGCGCCGCTCAGGAACTCAGGCCCGGCAATTCCGCCGACTACCGCCAGAATCAGCATTGTCAATGCAATCCACATAAAGAATTGGGTCAATGCCACAAGGGCGACGCCTATAATCTTTCCGAACAGTAGTTCGGTGGCCTTCACTGAAGACACCAGCACCTCCACGACACGACTGGCTTTCTCTTCAATGACCGAAGACATGACCATACCGCAGAACATCGAGATGAACATGTAGATAATCATGCCAAGAACCATTGACAGAATCATATAAAGTCCTGATTCATTGAGAGTTTCCTTGCCCTGTTCATCGATTTTGTATGAGACGAGACTGATGTCCGGCTTTACCTGCTCCATTATGTTCTCGAGTCCTTCTATATTGTAGGACTTGACCCTGTAGTCCTCGACAGCATCATTGATCTTATGCTCGATCGACTCGGAGGTCTCCATACCGAGCGGTTTGGACGCATATGAAACCGCAGACACGGTCTTTTTCGCTGAATCCAGAGGGCTGATAACCAGCAACGCATCCATTCCCATGCTGTCCAGTTTCATTTTCAGCACTTCCGGATCAGCATTTTCAAACTGCTGAAACTCTATGGTTTCCGTATTACTGAGGAAAGGCATCACGATCCCGGACCCATCCACTACCGCCACTTTCTTGGACTCCTCTTTCGCCATCACCATGATGAGGGACGGCAGCATGCACAGGGCCGCGAACAGTATCGGCACGAGGAACGTGGTGACGATGAACGACTTCTTCTTGACACGCGTCAGATATTCGCGCTTTATGATGATATTTACTATATGCAAGTTCATGATTTCCCGATTTTATTTGCCCTCTGTAACCAGTTTGATGAATATGTCATTCATTCTCGGAAGCAGTTCTTTGAATGAATTCACGAGCAGGCCCTGGCCTATCACTGCCGTAAGCACCTCATTGCCAAGTCCTTCGTGATCGAGCGAAAGCACAGCCGTATGGCGGCCGTTGTCATCATCATCGGAAATGACCGAGAACAGGCCCTCGACCGGAGCCAATGCGTTTTCTCCGGAATAGATGAGTTCCACGTGATTGTTTCCGTATTGTCTGCGGATTTCATCCACTCCGCCGGAAAGCACCAGATGGGACTTGTTTATCAATGCGATATTGTCGCACAGTTCCTCGACCGACTCCATATTGTGTGTGGAAAGGATGATGGTCGCCCCCTGCTCTTTCAGCTCCAGGATTTCTTTCCGGATGAGCTCTGCATTGACAGGATCAAAACCGGAAAACGGCTCGTCCAATATCATCAGCGACGGCTTGTGCACGACAGTGGTGATGAACTGGACCTTCTGCGCCATACCCTTGGAGAGCTCCTCCACCTTCTTCTTCCACCAGTCCTGGATGCCGAATTTCACGAACCATTTCTTCAGCTCCGCGCGGGCATCCTTCTCGCTCATTCCCTTGAGCTGAGCCAGATACATGGCCTGGTCGCCGACTTCCATCTTACGGTAAAGTCCGCGCTCCTCCGGGAGATAGCCGATCTTCTCCACATCACGCTGGGTGATAGGGCGGCCGTTGAACAGGACTTCGCCGGAATTCGGTATGGTGATTCTGTTTATGATTCTGATCATAGTGGTCTTGCCCGCTCCGTTAGGACCGAGAAGGCCATAGATCTTGCCTTCCGGAACATCGAGGCTGACATTGTCCAATGCCACTTTCGTCCCGAAGTTCTTGCAAACGTTCTTACATTCAATTAATGCCATTTGTATAAGTAGTTTCAGTTGTTCAGTTCAATATCTTGGAAACCAGCTCCATCAGCAGTTCGGCCGGCGGAACACTCTCTCCGTCTCCTCCCTTTCCTCTAAAGTCATATTCCTCGAGAAGCGACACTATCTGCATACACTTTTTCACAGGATAATTCCGTGCAGCCGCCTCGTATTCATCCATAAAATAAGGTGACACTCCGAGCAGCTTGGCCTTCTCCCCGTTAGAGAGTCTCGGATTCTTCATCAATGCAGCGTGGAGTCTCAGGATTTTATAGAAATACGCATATAATGCGCTGGTAGTCATCAACATGACGAACTTCGGACTGGATCCGATATTCGCCGCGATCTTCAAAGCCTTCGGCGCCTGCCTATAGGCCAATGTCTTGGTCAATTCGAATACGCTGAACTGTCTGCTGATGCCCACATTCTTTTCAATGTCAGCCGCAGTCACCGCCACTGTTCCCTCCGGAAGACTTCTGCGGAGCTTGTCGGTCTCGAGGACTATCTTGTCAATGTCCACTCCGGCATATTCCGCAAACAGTGCAGCCGCGTCAGGGGCTATCTGCAGTCCGAGTTTCTTGTAATATGAAGTAATCCACTGGGGCATTTCGTAATCCCGCATTGACTCAGACTCCAGCACCACACCGCATTTGGAAATGGCCTTGTACAGGGATTTGCGCTTGTCCAGTGACGCTCCGTGCAGCAGAAGCACCAGGACAGTGCTGTCCATCGGCTCGGCCGCATATTGTGCGAGCGGCTCCATATCCCTCTCCTTCACATTCTGCGCTTCCTTAAGGACAACAAGACGCCTCTCCGCCATAACCGGATAGCTCCTCGCCTCCGAAACGACATCATCCACCACTGCGTCGATACCATAATATATGGACTGGTTGAAGTCCCTCTCAGCTTCGGTCAATGCATTTTTGACTATCTCTCCACAAACAAGTTCCGGATAATACGGTTCACTGCCCATAAGCAGATAAATCGGAGCGAACACCCCGTTCCTGACATCCGTTATGATCTGTCTGCACTTCTCTTCTGTATCCGCGTACTTCGCCATCTGCTGTCGCCGGTTAAAAATAATTTATAATACTCCAATCGAGCAAATATAATAAAATCCTTGTATTTTCAGATAATTATATGAAATTTGCGGAATCTGAAAATATCAAAAACCTACATAACTATGGCATCATACGATTGGCAATATTGCTCCCTCGGCGGGGCAATCCGCGTAAAAATCGCATCCGGAGAAGATATCGCCCATCTCGGCGAACTGGACCAGAAGCTCTGGACCGTGCTAAGCTGCCCTGTGGACGGGCTCGAATTCGACAGACAGACGCTCGATCTCATTGACACAGAACACGACGGAAAAATAATGGTAAACGAAGTCGTCCAGGCCGCGCAGTGGCTGACCTCCGTCATCAAGGACAAAGACCTTATACTTAAAGGCGACAGCGTACTGAGCCTGGATCAGATAAACACCGACAATGAAAACGGCAAAAAGCTGTACGACTCGGCCCACCAGATTCTCAAGAATCTCGGACTGGACAAGCAGGAAATCAGCGTAGAGGATGCATTGGACACGAAAGCGATTTTCACCGGCACAAAATTCAATGGCGACGGCATCATCACCTCAGTCACTGCCGACAACGAGGCCCAGGCACGGACAATCGCCGACTGCGTTGCCACAATCGGTTCTGAATCAGACAGAAGCGGAGAGTCCGGAATCACCGCAGAACTTATCGAGAAATTCTACAGTGCCTGCACAGCTTACGCCCAGTGGAAGGACAAGGCCAATGCAGAGATTCTTCCTTTCGGTGACAATACCGCAGCGGCATACGAGGCCTGCAATGCCGTAAAAGACAAGATATCGGACTTTTTCACAAGATGCAGACTTTTGTCTTTCGACAAGACCGTGGCAGAGTCCGTCAATGTGGCTGTAACTGACATTGACTCGATCGCTTCCTGCCCGATAGCCAAGCCGACAGAGAACGGAATTCTTCCTTTCGGTGGAATCAACCCTGCCTGGAAGCCTGCATTCGACAAGTTCCTCGCATTGACATTGGACTTCACACCTGAAAACAAGGAGGGGCTCAATGAGAAAGAATGGAATGCCATTCTCGGCAAGTTCAATGCTTATGCTTCCTGGATTGGTTCCAAGGCAGGCTGTGAGGTGGAAAGTCTCGGTATCGAAAGAGTGGAGGAGATTCTGAATGAGAACAGAAAAGACGAGTTGCTTGCCCTTGTGGAAAAGGACAAGGCAGTGAAGGCAGAGTCCGACTCCATCGATGATGTAAAGAAGCTGATGCTCTACTACAGAGACCTTTACAGGCTTCTGAAGAACTTCGTGCTTTTCTCTGATTTCTATTCGAGAGCGCCGGGTGTGCGTGCCGTGTTCGAACTCGGACAGCTCTACATTGACCAGAGATGCTGCGACCTGTGCATCAGGGTTGCAGACATGTCCAAACACGCCGACATGGCGAAACTCAGCGGCATTTTCCTGATTTATTTCAAGTGTTCATCCAAAAAACTCGGAAAGTCGATGGACGCGGTAGCAGTGATGACAGACGGTGATATCAATGACCTGCGACCTGGCAAGAACGGTATTTTCTACGATCTTCAGGGCAACGATTACGATGCCGTCATCACGAAGGTTGTGGACAATCCAGTAAGCATCAATCAGGCATTCTGGGCTCCATACCGCAAGGCCTGGGAGTTCTGCGAGCGAATCATCAACAAGTCGGCTGCCGACAAGGATGCCAAGATCAATTCTGAGCTTCAGGGACAGCTTCAGAATGTCGCTGCTACAGCGCCTGCCGCCGCCGGAGCCGCTGCCCCGATCGACAAGAAACAGATATTCGACATCGCCAAGTTCGCCGGTATTTTCGCTGCCTTAGGCATGGCATTGGGCTACATAAGCAAGGCCATCACCGATATTGCGAAGGGCATTGCCTCGACTCCTGTCGACAAGATCCTGCTGATGACGCTCGGACTTCTGCTCGTGATTTCCGGCCCGTCCTGCTTCATCGCGTGGACCAAGCTCCGCAAGCGCAATCTCGGCCCTGTCCTCAACGCGAACGGCTGGGCCATAAACTCAAAGGTCCTCGTGAATGTAGTATTCGGCGGCAAGGTCACAAGCATTGCCAAATATCCGAAACTCAGACTCGCGGACCCTTATAAGCAGAAGACTGCGGCGTGGAAGATATGGCTTCCTATAGTCATAATCCTCCTTCTCATCGCCGCCTTCGCAGTTCTCTATTTCTGCGGCTGTCTGGACTTTATTCCAGCATTCCGGCTACCAGCTCAGTCTTAAACTGACTGACAGCATCCACATCCTTCGTAAATTCGGTCGGACCGGTGTACACCTTAGCCAACACGGCTTCTGTCGCCTCCCGGCCGAATTTTTTCGTGTGCATTCCTTATGCCAAAAAGTCTGGCATTTCGTTTTCGGCACCTTGATTTCAGGTATTGGTGCCAGGCTTCAGCGTGGTGGCAACTTCTGGAGTGCCGCAAAATGGCTGTCACCCCGGAAGGACGACAGCGGGAGATGATTCCTGGAGTTTGGCAAAGGGGCGGACAAGAGGCAGCTGCGGAGACGCTTACCGGACTATGATTGCTGGTCATTTTTGCGTGACGCGCAAATCACTATAACTCAGCACTTTAGCACTTTTCAGAGTTGTGGTTTCGGCAACTCTGAAAACAGTTAAATCACTGATACTTAACACATTACAGGGTGCGCCAAAATACTGAAAACCTAACGCGTCAAGACGTAACCGCGGAGACGCCTACAACGACTCTCATCAATACGTACAAATGAAACGTTAATCCTGATAATAGTTTACCAATCAGACAGATTTTGTCCGTAGAACCCCGCCTTCTCACGGACAAGTAAGTTCAAAATACAACTTGTCCGGGCTAAAACGTTTTCTCACGGACAAGTTCCTGTTTTACACAGACAAGCGAGTCACGGACAAGTTACCGTTCCTCACGGACAAGCAAATCACGGACGAGTTCCTATTTTTCACGGACAAGTTACCGTCGCCTCACAAGTTTTTCCCTAAGCCTCACTTTCCCTCTTAAGCCAAGTTTCTGAAAGAAACACAATGACTTCGCCCGAGTTATAGACTTCTCCTATGAGATATCAGCGCTGTGATGATTGGAAAACATATAAAAAACCGAGGGGTAAAGCAGAAATCAGCCTTACGGCATCCGGTATTCAGCTATTCCATGGGAGACACCCTAATATCCCCTATAGTGGCTTCTTACCTTCTCTATCTTGCCATTACGTACACGCTTATACGCACGTACCTTGACAAGCCTGATAATCTCCACTTCAATGGTGACTATCGCAAGAGACTTAATTGTTCGCATTATTATTTAGGTATATTTATGTATGACTGAACGAACAATATCCTCTACGCAAAGTACCCCCTCGGTAAGCCTAAAAAAAACAGACACCCCTTTTAGGGAAAGGATGCCTGCTCTTATTTGTCATACACTACCTAAATAATGCATTGCAAAGATACGACTCTTTTCTGAAATTACAAACCAATTTACAATCTCCGGTTGCAATATAAGAAAATACGGACGCTGATTTCTCAGTATCCGTATTCTTGGTAGAACAGACAATCGAAATTTCGAACTCATTTATAGATGATTACCGCCTTATTTACGAGTTTAAATTTGTCTAAGTTGGCACATCTATAATAGGGTTACGAAACGCAAATGTCAATAGAAAACAACCTACGTTGAACACGTTGAGGTTGCCGTTGTAATTCCTATGATGGATAGCCACCTATGTCCTCCACCCACCACCGCCTATGGGGGTTTTCTTGAACTGTAATCCCCCTCATTCTCTCTCAAAAATAGTAACCGCAGTAGGCGTACCCATTGTTCGGTACGAGAAGTTTAACCATGTTTTTGACACAAAAAGTTTCTACTACTCTTACTTTTCTTACTGAACCGACTATTTATAGATGGAGCAGGCACAGAAACGCCTGAGATGAATATGAACAACTACAAAAGACAATATCGTGAGATAGACGACACAACCAAGCAGAAGATAAGTATCAGCAGCAGAAACAAACCGAAATCAGAAACCCACAAGCAACACATCAGCCAAGGTATGATAGATTATTGGCAGGGTGTTCCTTCTCGTCCAGAAAGCGGAGATACAACACAGAATAAATTTTACCAAGATGCGCCATATCTGTTAGTCATTAAGATTGACTATTCAGAACATGAAGTAGTAATAGAATTCACAGGTAAAATTTTAGGTAACGAATATCCCAAACTCATTTCATCAACCACCATTCGCCAGTGTTTTCAGAACATAAATTCCAGCGGGGTAATCACCCTTGACATTGATGCCATGATGGATGCCGATGTGGTGAAATGCGATGTTACAAAAGACATATTGTTTGACGATATTCCACGCCTTACAACATACGTTCGTACCCACACCAGCAATTACAATAAATATGTGTGCCGCAAGTTACGAAACCACAACATCGTGGTAGAAAAGAATGTAGTCACAGATGACATTAAGAAAAGAATGACAATATACGATAAAGGCAAGGAAATGCAGAAAAAGGAAAACCAACGATTTGTTGAGGCGTATGGTTTGGATGGTGCATTTGATGGCGTTTGCCGCTTTGAAATCAACCTCAACACTAAAGAACAGATACGAAACTCGCTCGGTATTGGAAACACGAAGTTAAAGTCAGTATTGGCATCAGAAGCCTATCCGATACTTAATTTTCTTGATGAAGGGGTGGATGCCACCTCAACATCAGACACAATATCCGATAGAAAGTCCTATTTTACGATGTTGGTATTACAGGACTGTGACTATGACTTAGAAAAAGTTGAAGCCAAGATGCGAACCCTTTACCCAAGCAGAGGCAATAACATCAAAGCCATCATGCAGCCATACCGACAAATGATGGAACGCCTAAACAAGTCCGAAAACACTTCTTTTTGGGAGGAGATACGCCAGCATTTGTCAAAGTAGTGTATCAATACCTCAACCGTATCACTTTAAGATTTAAAAGAAGGTGATACACCGTTACCCAGCGTATCACCTTATGATTTTATCTTAAAAGGAATCTAATATACAACCGCACCTAACAACTTCTCAACATTTGCTGGCACCTCCCAGATAGGAAGCGAATTTTTGCGTCGAAGTCGCATAAACTCTTGCCCTAGTTCAGTAATATGCTTATATAATTCTCTTTCCTGTGCTAAAGATTCCGCAGTAGAGAACCTTGCATTCTCTGGCGAAGAAAGATAATTACTAAGAGTTTTTAAGCTATCTCTCTGTAAACTCATCTCCGTCATAGCGTGATTTCTAATCAACACACGCTGGCTCATAGAGAGTTGTTTATAGGGTGCACCAAGTATTGCATCAATTTCCTTTGAGGAAAGGTTTGCTTTTGTCCCATCTGTATAGATAATGCTGATTCCAGTAAGACGTATTCTCTTTGCACTCCAATTATATATGATTGTTTCCCACGTTCCTGAATGTTCAACGTTTGCATTTATTGGTCCAGTTACTCGTCCTTGGAGCAAACTAGAGTTGCGAATTTCGCAAGAGACGACATCGTCCACCGCATTGTAAGCGTTGCCTTTCCAATCAAGATATTTGATGGTCTTAGGAGAAGTGTTCGTGAATGTCATAGTATAGTCGCAACCAGCAGCACTATTGGGTTTCGATAGTTCAGAACGATGTATGACTAAAATATTAGATGCTTTTTTCCGTGTGTCATCAAGGGACTCCAGCCAGATGTTAAAACTATTTAGCAACTCATCGTTTTCTTTTACAACTCGTGCTTTTGTTAACGAATCTACGATGGACATCCCCTTTTCGTTTAGAATAGCCAACTGATTTGATGCCTGTTTAG
>OHRU01000912.1_pt1 | contig 10794 bp, 3 predicted proteins | sample 1578491 | NCBI WGS metagenome assembly OHRU01 (sample SAMEA3879565, study PRJEB24766) | human gut metagenome | biome: human-associated habitat; feature: feces | place: USA | collected 1985/1987 | reverse complement strand
CCCCGCATGGGAGCAGCTGCTGGCGCAGCCGAAGCTGGCCGATCTTGCGGTCATTGCAACGCAGGACAGCATGCACTATGCACCGGCCATGAAGGCGTTGGCGGCCGGTTATGATGTGCTGCTGGAAAAACCGCTGGCGCGCACAGAGGACGAATGCGTCGACCTGCTCAATCAGGCGCGCAAATACGGCCGCAAGTTCATGGTCTGCCATGTGCTGCGCTATACGCCGTTCTATTCGCGCGTCAAGCAGCTCATCGACGAGGGCGTGCTGGGTGATATCGTGACGATCGTCCATACGGAAGGACTCGGTAATATCCATCAGAGTCACAGCTTTGTCCGCGGCAACTGGGGCAACACGGCAAAAAGCAATTTCATGCTGCTGGCCAAGTCCTGCCACGACATTGACCTGCTGCAATGGCTGATGAAGAAAAAATGCACGAAGATCCAGTCGTTCGGCTCGCTCCAATACTTCCGCCGCGAAAACGCGCCGGCAGACGCGCCGGAGCGCTGCATTGACGGCTGCCCGCACGCGGAAACCTGCCCGTACAACGCCGTCAAGCTGTATCTGGACGACAAGAACAATATGTGGTTCCGCACGACGTCCACCGGCAAGGTCGACCCCACCGACGCGGATGTAGAATTTACGCTTCGTCATACGCAGTATGGCAAATGTGTCTTCAAGTGCGATAATGACGTGGTCGACCATCAGGTCGTAAACATGGAGTTTGCGGACAAATCCACAGCCTCGTTCACCATGAGCTGCTTTAACTACAACGGCAGAAAGTCCAACATCATGGGCACGAAGGGCGAGATGTTCCTTGACTTTGAGGGCGACGAAATTCGCATCTTCCACTTTGAGGGACGCTGGTGGGAAACCATCCACACCAATGGCCGCGTGGACGGTACGCTTGTCGGCGGTCACGGCGGCGGCGATCCCGGTATCGTGAACGCGCTCTATGATTACATGACTGGCGCAAAAACCGCAGACGAGGTCAGCGAGATCGGCATTTCCTGCGAAAACACCCGTCTGGTATTCGCGGCCGAGCGTTCCCGCCTGAACGGAGACGTTGAGACGATCACCCCACTGGAATAAAGAACCTCCCGCAAAAGCGCCGGATATCTGCCGTTCTCCGGCTGATGCCCGGCGCACTATTTTTGGAATGGAGACTGATTTATGAAACGAATTTATAAATCCTGCGTTGCAGTCCTGCTGCTGCTTGCGATGCTCCTGAGCTGTGTTCCGGCGCTGGCCGCCGGAAGCAGCCATAGCTGCACGACGCTGCAGAAGGCCGAAGCGCTGAAGGCCCTTGGCCTGTTTCAGGGCACAAACAAGGGCTTCGAGCTGGAAAAGACGCTGACGCGCGAACAGGCGATCACCTTGATCGTCCGCCTGCTCGGCGCGGAAGCGGAAGCGAAGGAAAAGAACCCGGCGCATCCGTTTACGGACGTTCTGGCCTGGGCCAGTCCCTATGTCGGCTATGGCTACCAGAACGCGCTTGTCAAGGGCGTCAGCGAGACGCTCTTTGGCTACGGCAAGCTCGTGACGGAAGCACAGTTCCTGACGATGGTTCTGCGTCTGCTGCAATATGAGGACGACACGGACTTTACATGGAACAAGTCGGCAGAGCTGGCGGAAAAGCTCGGCCTGCCGGTCGTGCCCGCAAACAGCGGCGAGTATACGCGCGGCAACGCCGTTGACGTGATCTGGGCGCTGCTGGAGACGAAATTCAAATCCGGCGGCAAGACGCTGGCACAGACGCTGATCAAGAAGGGCGTGTTTACGGAAAAGGCTTACCGAGAAGCGCTGGGAGAGGATAGCTCCAATATCGGCGCGATTCTTCCCATTCTGAGACCTGATCCCGACCCGAAACCCGATCCCGACCCAAAGCCGGACCCCGATCCGAAGCCCGATCCTGACCCCGATCCCGATCCGGAACCCACGGAACAGCCGGTCTATGTGTCTCCGAGCGGCGGCAGTGACGGCGACGGCAGCAAGGACGCGCCGTTCGGCTCGTTGGAGGCTGTGCGCGACTATCTGCGTGAGAACCGCTCGACGGAGCTGCCCACAACGGTCTACCTGCGCGGCGGCAGCTATGTGCTGAATAAGACGTTCGAGCTGACTGCGGAAGACGGCGGCACGGAAGAACTGCCCGTGACGTGGCGCGCCTATCCGGGCGAGACGGTCATCATTACCGGCAGCGCCGGAGCCTCTTTGTCTGCCTTTGAGCCGGTTTCCGGTGAAATGAAGGAAAAGCTTTCACCGGACGCGCAGGAACATGTCATGGTGGCCGATGCCAGAGATCTTGGACTGGGCGAAATCAGCTTTAGCCTGTCAGCTCTGAACCTCTGTCTGGAAGCGCCTCTTTTCTCGCTGGACGGACAGCACATGCGCCTGACGCGCTACCCGAACTCCAACTCGACCGAGGATTGGATGCACGTCGAGACGGTCAATCCCAATTCCAGCACCAGCTATCCCGAATTCAAGCTGACGGATGAGAGGGTTTTGGGCTGGAGCTATCAGGAATCCGACTGGCTCTATTCCAGCTACATCCGCTACGGCTGGGCGCAGGGCTACTTCCACGGTACGCTTGATCCGGAAACCGGCATCGTGACGGCAACGGACACTGCCTATTACGGCAGCGCCGCCGGTCAGAAGCCTGTGCAGATCTACAACGCCTACGAGTCGCTGGACGAGCCGGGCGAATGGTATTATGACCAGATGAGCGGCAGACTCTACATCTATCCGTTTGCAGATACGACGAGAAATTCGACACTCCGCATGACGAGCAGCAATTTTGACCTGATTTCGGTCAAAAATGCGTCGTATCTCAATCTTGAGGACCTGACGGTCACGTCCTCCAAAAAGGACGGCATCGTCATGAACAACGTCGATCATTGCGTGATCGAGAATTGCACGCTAACAAGCTTTGAAGGCAGAGCCGTCAGCATTGACAATGCGACCTATTCCGGCCTGAAAAATTCCGAGGTTGCTTACACCTCCATCTCGGCCATCTATCTGAATGGCGGTGACTATCAGACCATGGAGCCGGGCTACGATTTCATTACGAACTGCCGTATCCACGATACGAACCAGTACCGGACGATGAACGAGGGCGGCGTGAAATTCCGCGGTGTGAAGAACACGTTCTCCAACAACGAAGTCTACAACATTACGGATATGGCGCTGAACTTCGCAATCGTCGGCGGCGGGCCGACCTCGCTGGACTGCGTGATTGAAAACAACTCGTTCCATGATGTCGTTCTGAACGGCAAGGACATGGGCGCGGTCTATGGCGGCCGTGATGCGCGCTGCCAGGGCGTGGTCATCCGGAACAACCATTTCTACAACATTGCCAACAATGATAGCTCTTTCCCCAGCTTCTCCGCCAACGCGGTCTATCTGGACGACGGCCTGAGCGGCGCAGCAGTCACCGGCAACATCTTCGGCCCGGGCGCCTCGGGCGAATATTTGGAGGCTGTCAAGATCAACTGCGGCCACGATACGGTCATCACGAACAATCTGTTCATCGATACTCGCTGTGCGTTCAATGTATATATTGCCGGCAATTTTGCAGTCGGCATGACGAATGACAGCGGCTTCGGCATCGCGCCCTCCCTGCGTCAGGTCTGGAACAACGAACGGTATACGGAACGCTGGCCGTGGATGGCGGCGCTGAGAGACGGCGAGACGGACGTCTATATCCCGAATATCTTCAAGAACAATGTTATCATCTACACCGACGCTGCGCCGCGCGGCAGCGAGACGAGCGCCTATCCGTGGGTCAAGACAAATGACAATCAGGAAAGCAAGATCACCGGCCTCGACAACAATCTGGTGATCCTGAAGGGCACAGGTGATAACCGTCAGCTGTTTGTTGACTATGCAAACGGCAATTACGCGCTCATCGATTCCGTCCTGGCGCAGCTGCCCGGCTTCGAGCAGATCGACCAGAGCAGGATCGGACTGGGCAGTGAGCCGGTCAACCAGAAGCCGACGGTATCCGGCGTGTCCATTTCCGGCACGGCAGCGGTTGGCAAGACACTGAACGCGGTCTACACCTTCTCTGACGCGGACGGCGACAGCGAGGGCGCGACCGTCGTAAACTTCTATATCTCCGAAAACCAGAACGAGTCGTTCTATCTGAACTGGAAAAAGGTCAGCGACAACATGAGCAGCACGGAATTCACCGTAACGCCCATCTGCGAGGGCAAGTGGATCCGCTGCAAGGTCACGCCGGTGGACAGCCGCGGCGCACAGGGCGAACCTGTCTGGTCGGCGCCTGTTCAGGTGGCATTCAACCCCAACGGCGTGGATAAGACGGAATTCCGCGCGCTGGTAGACGAGGCCAAAGCTAAGGTCGAAGCCGCACAGATCGGCGACGAGCCCGGCCAGTGGACACAGAAGGAAATTGACCTCATCACGGCGGCCATTGCCGACGCGGAGGCCGTATTGGCAAAGGACCCGATCAGCCAGTATGACTTTGATCTCGGCGTGGCTGCGTTCCAGAAGGCGTACACCCGCTTCTGCAACAACCAGAACGCCGGTACCGCGACCGATGTGATCGAGATCGACGCATTGATCGAGGATACGGAAAACTGGACGCCGTATTCCGGAAACAAGGAAGGCAAGCCCACCTTTGTCGGCGGCAAGCTCACGCTGAACGCGACGTCCGCCTATCAGACGTCGTGCTATACCGGCAGAACGTATACGAACAAGACCTTCCTCTTTGATTATCAGCAGACACTTCCAGAAGGAAACGACAGCTGGGGCGGCTTCTACTTCAACATGGGTGATGCCGCTGACCTGCCGTACAGCCAGAAGTGCATTCTTGTTGTCGCCAAGGCAGATCAGACAGAGCTTCAGATCTATGACGGTGCCAACCCGCTCGTCATGAAGGTCAGCAAGTTCGCGTTTGAAAGCGGCAAGACCTACCGTGTCGAGTTCGGCCTGTACGATGTCAACAGCACAGACGTGCGTGCGGTGCTGACCGTTGACGGCAAAGAGATCCTCAGCTATGAGGCTGAAAACGAGTATCTGCATTCCGCAAAGGGACGCTTCGGCGTTGTTGCGGCTCCGAACGGCATGGACGTGACGCTGGGCAGTGTGGGCACGAAGCTCACGATTGACAGCCTGATCGACGACGAGACCAACTGGAAGACGATCACCAATACGTTCGCACCGAAGTTCATTGCCAGCAAAATGCTCCTCAACGGCAAATCGTATACCGGCTACGCGGGTGAGAAGTTCACCAACCGCGTGCTGCACTTCAAGTACCGGCTGACCTTCTCCGAGGATGCGGCTGCTGCGGGCGAGTGGGGCGGCCTGTACTTCAACGCTGGCGGCGCGGAGATGTATCCGTGGACCGGAACGGGCATCCTTGCCTGCATCAAGTCGGATGTGATCGAGCTTCAGGTCTATGAGGACGGCACCCGCACAAAATTCCTGACGAACACAGAGAATCTGCTCGACAGCAGCAAGACCTATCGGATGACGTTCGGTATGTATGACGTGAATTCGACGGATGTACGCATCGTCATGACGGCAGACGACGTGACGCTGTTCGACGAGACGATCACGAGCGCGAAGCTGCACAGCCTGTCCGGCTATTTTGGTGCGTCGGCCAGCGATGCAGGCGTCCGTGCAGAACTCGGAAGCCTCGGCAACAAGATCAACGTCTCGACGCTCGTCCGCAGCGAAGGCAGCTGGAAGACCTACACGGGAAATGCTCCGGAATTCAAGGACGAGAGTCTTTCCATCACGAGCAGCGAAGCAAGCTATGAGCTGGCCGCTTTCGCCGACGAGAAGTTCTCCGGCAAGGTGTTCAACTTCAAGTATAAGCAGGTGCTTCCCGAAACGGCTGGCAAATGGGGCGGCTTCTACTTCAATCTGAACGATCCGGTCGCAATGCCGTGGGCAGACAAGGGCGTTCTGGTCGTTATCAAGGAAAAGCAGGTGGAGCTTCAGCTTCGCGGCGACAAGAACTATGAAAGTGTAATTGCCTCAGGCGAAATTTTCCGCTCCGACATGATCTATGACGTGAGCTTCGGCATTGTGGCCGTGAACTCCACCGATGTGCGCATTTTCGTGACCGTGGACGGCAAGACGCTGTTTGACGAGACAATCACCGACGCAACGCTCCGCGGTGCAGGCGGATATTTCGGCGCGATTGCCTGCCCCGGCGGTGTGCAGGTCACGCTGAACGACCTGTCCGGCAACGACAAGCACTATAACAAGACAACGGAGCTTCCGCTGGACACGCTGATCGCAGACACGGCAAACTGGACGGACTTCTCGTGGGCCGGGTTTAAGACTGCTCCGACGTTCGGCGACGGCACGGTCTCCATTGCCGGTACGACCGAGACGGCCTATGCGCTGGCCGGATACAAGAAGGAAAAATACCGCAACACGGAATTCCAACTCAAATACACCCAAACGACGGGCGAGGGCAACGACTACGGCGCGATCATTTGGAGCTTTGAAAACAGTGTCACAAATCTTCCATGGAACAGCGGCGGCGTGATGATTGCCTTTGAAAATGGAAAAGCTACGCTTTATGCGCGCGGCGATGCGGGATTGATTGCAAAGACAACAAGCGGTCTGACGCTGGACAATGGCAAAACGTATGACATTTCGCTCAGCGTCTGCCAGATCGCAGCAAACCAGCTTCGCGTTATCGTCAAGGTAGACGGCGCGGAATGGTTCAATGAGGTCTACACCGACTCCAAGCTGGCGAATACTGCGGGCTACTTCTGCTTTGGCAGCGTCAACACCGCGTCTGTGACCATTGAAAAGACCGGCAAGGTCGTCGTCCCCGATCCTGAACCCGAACCCACATACGACGTGGTCGATGTGACGGAACTGCTGGCGGATACGAAGAATTGGACGACCGGCTGGAATAAGGCGCTTACATTTGAGAATGGCAGTGTCACAGCAGACGGTGACCTGAGTTCTACCTACTCTGTCGGCGGCTACAACGGAAAGACCTACAAAAACACGATTTTCCGCTTCAAATATACGCGGACGCGCTATGCTGACGATGGTTATGACGGATTCACGCTTGGTTCCGGGCCGGACAATGTGTATTTGGGTGCCGGAGGCATTTATGTGGATTTCAACAAAGACAGTGCCGTTCTGCGCTGCATCGGCAAGGATAAACAGGCGGTTTTTGTAACGTCCGAAGTACCAAGTCTGAACGATGGACAGTCATACAATATCGAATTTGGCATCATTGATGTGAATGAGAGCACCGTCAAGGTACTTCTGAAAATCAATGACAAGACCTATTTTGAGAAAGAACTCACAAGCAGCGATTTTGTGGGCGAGGAATTCTATTTCGGTATTATCGCAGTTAAATCGAAAGCCACTATCAGCAAACCGGACGCTAAATAAGTCCGAACACCCAACATACACAAAGGCCGGATGCGTGCACCCGGCCTTTGATGGTTCAACCGAATCAAAGAAAGGACTCTATGAAGAAAACCTATCAATATGCCATCGCGTGCCCGACGAGCATGGGTGTGCGCATCACACCGCCGGAGCGGATGGCGGTACAGAACAGCAACCTGTTTTATATGCAGGCGACCAGCGCGGAGACGAACGTGCTGAACGTCGCGTCGAGCCTTGGGCGGGAGTGCCTTGCACTTACGAAATTCGTCAAGGGCAGCCCCGTTGCGGATTTCATCAAGCGGCAGCTTCGCGCGCGGAACATCCGCTTTGAGGGTGTCGAAGTCGAACAGGGCGGGCCGTGGGGCTATCGGCACCAATTTAATGTTGCGGACTCCGGCTTTGGTCTGCGCGCACCGCGTCTCTGGAATGACCGTGCTGGTGAAGTTGGTCGGACACTTTCTATCGAAGATTTTGATATCGAGCGTATCTTCGGGCAGGAGGGCATCGGCATTCTGCACCTGTCCGGCTTAATTGCCGCCATGAGCCATGAGACGACGCAGTGCTGCCTCGCGCTGGCAAAGGCCGCGAAGCAGTACGGTACGCTCGTTTCGTTCGATCTCAATTACCGCGCGACGTTCTGGAAAGGCCGTGAGGATGCGCTTTCCGAGGCATTCGGCGAGATCGCGTCGCTGGCCGACGTGCTCATCGGCAACGAAGAAGATTTCCAACTCTGCCTTGGTTTTAAAGGCCCCGAAGCGGGCGGTAAAGATCTTGTTTCCAAAATTAAGTCCTTCAAGGCCATGATCTCACAGGTACAGGAAAAGTATCCGAACGCGAGGATGTTTGCCACGACGCTGCGGCAGGTCATTTCGGCGAATGAGCACCTCTGGGGCGCGATTTTGCTGGCGGACGGCAAGTGGTATGTCGAGGAGCCGCGCGAGATTCAGGTGCTCGACCGCATCGGCGGCGGTGACGGCTTCTCCGGTGGCCTCCTGTACGGTGTGCTGGGAGCCGGAAAAGTGCCTGCAATTCGGCTGGGCGAGCGGCGTGTTGGCAGCTTCAAGCCTTAACGACTACGCCGAACCTGCTGATGAGAAGCAGGTTTGGGACATTTACAAAGGGAATGCGAGGGTGCAGAGATGAAAAAAGCAGATATTGGTCTCATCGGCCTTGCCGTCATGGGCGAAAATCTGGTCATGAACATGGAGTCGAAGGGCTTCACCGTGGCCGTATTCAACCGCACGACGGAAAAGGTGGATAAATTCGTAAACGGCAGAGCCGCCGGGAAAAACATCATCGGCTGCCACAGTCTCAAAGAACTGGTTGACAATCTGGAAAAGCCGCGCAAGGTGTTTATGATGGTCAAAGCGGGACAGGCCGTAGACGATATGATCGAGCATCTTCTGCCGCTCCTTGATGATGGCGATATTTTAATTGACGGCGGCAACTCCCACTTCCCCGATACCATCCGCAGAACCGCTTACGTGGAAAGCAAGGGCAAGCTTTACATCGGCACCGGCGTGTCCGGCGGCGAGGAGGGTGCGCTGAAAGGCCCCAGCATGATGCCGGGCGGCAGTCCTGCCGCGTGGCCGTATGTGAAGCCCATTTTCCAGTCCATCTGCGCGAAGGTCGAGGACGGCTCGCCGTGCTGCGACTGGGTCGGCGAGAACGGCGCAGGGCATTTCGTCAAGATGGTGCATAACGGCATCGAATACGGCGATATGCAGCTCATCTGCGAAGCCTACCAGCTCATGCGCGACCTGCTTGGGATGTCGGATGATGAAATGCACGAGGTTTTCGCCGCGTGGAATAAAACCGAGCTGGATTCCTACTTAATTGAGATCACCCGCGACATTCTGGCCTATAAGGACACCGACGGCCAGCCCATCGTGGAAAAGATTCTCGACACCGCCGGTCAGAAGGGCACGGGCAAGTGGACGGGCATTGCAGCGCTGGACGAGGGCGTTCCGCTGACGCTCATCGGCGAAGCCGTGTTTGCGCGCTGCCTGTCCGCCATGAAAGACGAGCGCGTCGAGGCAGCGAAGGAATACGCACGCACAATCCCGGCGTTCACTGGCGACAAGGCGGAAATGGTCGAGGCCATCCGGCAAGCGCTGTATGCGTCCAAGATCATCTCCTACGCGCAGGGCTACACGCTCATGCGCACGGCGGCGAAGACCTACGGCTGGAATCTCAACTACGGCGGCATCGCGCTCATGTGGCGCGGCGGCTGCATCATCCGCTCGGTCTTCCTCGGCAAGATCAAGGAAGCGTATGACAAAAATCCGGAGCTTAGTAACCTCCTGCTCGACCCGTATTTTAAGGAGACGATGGAAAAACTCATCCCCGCGTGGCGCAAGGTCGCAGCTGCGGCTGTCTCTTACGGCGTTCCGGCTCCGGCCATGACTGCAGCGCTGAGTTACTTCGACGGCTACACCACCGACCGCCTGCCTGCGAATCTGTTGCAGGCGCAGCGGGATTACTTCGGCGCGCACACCTATGAACGGCTCGACAGCCCGCGCGGCCAATTCTTCCACACCAACTGGACAGGCCACGGCGGCAACACCGCCGCGTCCACCTACAACGCATAAGGAGGCAGCATAATGAATCTTCCTTTGAACACGGATTTGACTGGAAAAGTCGCGGTCGTGACCGGCGCAGCGGGAACGCTTTGCAGCGTCTTTTCCAAGGCGCTGGCTGCGAGCGGCGCGAAGGTCGCGCTGCTGGGCCGTACATACGCCAACGTGCAGAAGCTGGCCGACGAGATCACCGCCGAGGGCGGCACTGCGAAAGCCTACGAATGCAACGTGCTGGACAAGGCCGCAGTTATGGCCTGCCATGAACAGGTGCTGGCCGACTTCGGCCCCTGCGACATCCTCCTCAACGGCGCAGGCGGCAACCACCCCAGCGCGACGACCGACAAGGAGTATTACGAGCCGGGCGATCTGGACGCCGACACCAAGAGCTTTTTCGATCTGGACGAAGCGGGCGTTGCATCTGTCTTCAACCTTAACTTCATGGGCATTCTCATTCCCACGCAGGCGTTTGCCCGCGATATGGTCGCGCTTATCAACGACCAGACACTTTTTGCCTGCCTTTTTGGCCTCGTGGGCAAACACGGCGCCGAACAGACCGGCACCAACGATAAGATAATCATACTGTTTCATGTTTTATTCCCCTTTTGCCGGTCGTGCTTCCGGCGTAGTCTTTTTCTGGGAGAGATAATATTGGTCGATGGCGTCCTGAATACGGCTGCGTGCCGCCTGCGGGGTGATATGCTTCAGCTGCGCTGCTGCCATGGTCTGATGACCGCCGCCGCCCAGCGACTCCATGATCACCTGCACATTCACGGCACCCATGCTGCGGGCAGAGACGTTGACGCCGTTGCCCACCTGCACCGCCACAAA
>OHRU01000911.1_pt1 | contig 10801 bp, 15 predicted proteins | sample 1578491 | NCBI WGS metagenome assembly OHRU01 (sample SAMEA3879565, study PRJEB24766) | human gut metagenome | biome: human-associated habitat; feature: feces | place: USA | collected 1985/1987 | reverse complement strand
TTACTAAGAGGTTTATTTATGAATGTATATGACTTTGATAAAACAATATATGACGGCGACTCAACCGCCGATTTCTATATTTTTTCTCTAAAAAGGCATAAAAAAATTTTATTGCTTGCCCCCTCACTTATCGGTGCTTTTCTTAAATTCTATGTTTTTAAAATCGGCACAAAAACGCAGTTTAAAGAAAAAATGTATAAATTTTTAAAATACTGCGACATACAAAAAGACATAAACGACTTGACAAAATCAAGCCGTTTTATAAAAATCAACAACAAAAAGATGATGTAATAATATCCGCCTCCCCTGAATTTTTACTTGCACCAATATGCAAAACTCTCAAAATAAATTATCTTATGGCATCTGTCGTTGACGAACATACAGGCAAATACAGCGGTATAAACTGCCACGGTGAAGAAAAAGTAAGGCGATACAGAGAAATGTTTGGTGACATAAAAATTCACGAATTTTATTCCGACAGCTACAGTGACACTCCACTTGCTAAAATTTCCGAAAAGGCATTTATCGTAAAAGGTAACCGACTCCTTGATTGGGATTTTTCTAAATAAAACTGTTTATACAAAATTCTATTATATTAAATCAGGTCAATCCGATAAAAGATTGACCTGATTTTTTTGAAATATCAATATTTACAGATTTTTAATGTACTCTGAATTGTTTGAGTAAAAATTACTCATATGTTTTCCGACATTTTCAAGCATTTTCTGTACAGCCTCTTGTGCCTCTGCCTCGTCACGAGGCAAATACCATTTTACATTTCTCTCTTCGTCAACTTCATACCACAAATAATATTTCCCGTTAATCGGTAAATGTATTCTAACCATAAAACTTTGCCTCTTTGAAAATTTATAACCACCCCTTAACTTTATTCTATTCCTATATATATATTATGTGCTCTGCAAAATCAATTAACAGATGCCAAGCAACATATATAGCAAAAATCAACACATTTTTATCTCTGAAACATATTATGACTTATAGCAAATTCACTTAGATTAAGCGATAGAAAGTGATTATTATGGAAAAAGAACTAAGAATACGCAAAACAAAACGGTTACAATATCCCGTCAGAGTACATATTTCGAGAAGACGGATTGTCAGGCAAATATGTCAAAAAACGGCCGCAATTTATCGAGATGATAGGGCTTGCAAAGCAAAAGCCCGCACCGTTTAGTGCAATACTTGTGTGGAAGTTCAGTCGATTTGCACGGAATCAAGAAGAAAGCATTGTATATAAATCTATGCTTAAAAAGAATGATGTTTCGGTAATAAGCTGTTCCGAAACTCTTGATGAAGAAAATCCGTTTTCCTCACTTATTGAGCGTATCATAGAATGGATGGACGAATATTATTCAATCCGCCTTTCCGGGGAAGTGCTGCGAGGAATGTCAGAAAAAGTCAAACGAGGTCAGCCGGTGACTATTCCCTCTTTCGGTTATGATATAGTCGATAAACAATATGTTATCAACGAAGAAAAAGCAGCAATTGTTCGTAAAATCTTTACCGATTATATAGACGGAAAGAACAGTATGCAAATTGCATCCGAATTAAACGAAATCGGTGTCAAAACTACAAGAGGAAATCCTTTTGAAAACAGGACAATAGATTATATCCTGAAAAATCCCGTTTATATAGGAAAAATCCGTTGGAATCAAAACGGAAAAACAGATTACAGATATTCAAACAACAAAGATATTGTGTACACTCAAGGAGTACATAAATCTATTGTCAGCGATGAAATTTTTTATAAAGTTCAAAATTTGATAGAAACTAACGGTCGTAAACAAAGAAAAGGCATACACAATAATATTAAACAAGAATATATGCTGCACGGTTTAATAAAATGCAGCAACTGCGGCTCTTCATTAGCATATTCAAACAAAGGACTGCAATGCATTAAATACTCAAAATCAATATGTAAACAGTCACATTACATCAGCCTTACCAATATTAATAATCTTGTAATACTCGGACTTGAACAGGTTTTTGAAAACAAAGATTTTAAACTTTCGGTCAAGTCTTTATCTCAAACTGTTGCTGACTGCATTGATTACACTAACTTAATCGAAAAAGAAAATCAAAAAATACAACGGATAAAAAACGCATATCTTGAAGGAATATACACCGTTGAAGAAGTAAAAGAATACAAAAAGTCTGTAGAAGATAAAATAAAAAATCTCTCTTCCCGTCAAGTTCAATTAAAACAAGAAAAAACTAAACCAAGAAAAGAAAATGTAAAAGAAAAGAAAAACTTTTTAGCAACTCTAAAAAGCCCTGCAATAAGCGAAAAAGCAAAGAACGAAATACTAAAAGGCTTTGTAGATTGCATAGTCTTTAACCGCTCAACTTCTTCGGTTGATATATTTCTTTATATCTGATTATCACTTTTCGGAGTACGGTGGACCTGACGGAGAACTCGGCGCATCACTCAGATATTTAAGTCAGAGATTTACAATGCCGCTGCCGGAATTAAAAGCCACCTTAACCGACATCGGTACCGAGGAATTAAATCACCTTGAAATGATAGGTGCAATTGTATATCAGCTTACAAAAGACCTCACGGAAGATGAAATCAAAAAGCAAGGCTTTGAAGATTACTTTGTTGACCATACAACAGGCGTATATCCGCAATCGGCAGGAGGTTCACCTTATACAACCGCATCTATGCAGGTAAAAGGCGATCCAATTACAGATCTTCACGAAAATATGGCGGCTGAACAAAAAGCGCGATCAACCTATGATAATATCTTAAGATTTTGCGATGATTACGATGTAAAAGATGCAATAAGATTTTTGCGTGAGCGTGAAGTAGTACACTATCAACGCTTCGGTGAAAATCTGAGACTTATGACCGACAAACTTGACGAAAAGAATTTCTACGCATTCAACCCGTCATTTGATAAAAAATGTTTTAAAAACTGTATGAAAAAGAAATAACGCAAAATAAAGGCATCCCATAATATTCTGTGTACGGTTGCATAATTTATATTGTGTTGTTTTATACTTCATAAATGATTCTTGTTTTGCTATAAAAAGCGCATAAATACGAGAATAATCATATACTAAAAAAGTCACGACTGCATATGCAATCGTGACTATAATGGTGGAGCGGGTGTCATCAAGGATGAACACCCCTCCGTTTCGGTATTTTCGCCCTCAAAAGCTTTCTCAATATCATCAAGCGGGATATTGTCGATGCTCAAAGGCTTCTTACTTGCGTTGATAATTAGGGTGAAATGATCGTCATACAAGTAGATGGATTGAACGAATATATTGATAATCGCTCTGCGCTTATTAAAATCATCAAACGGCATTTCGCACACATAATCAAGAAAGGCTAAAATCTGCGCTTCGGATAGGCAGATTTTCTTGTTGTTCTCAATAGCAAGCTGAGTTTCCAATTCCTCTTTTTCTGCTTGTCGTTTATGCAGACACTCAGTCATCATATCAACAGATTGTCCTTGTTCAATACCTTTCCAAAGGTTTTCAATGGCAGCTTTCTTTATTTGCTGTCGAATGTGCGAAAACTCAGACGCCCGATGCAGTTGCATCAGGTGTCCGTTCATCATATTCAGGGTGTTTGGTAAGCCATTTTTCAAAGTAAGCTTTGCCCTCGTCACTATCATAGAACTTCCTAATCTCTGGCGCTAATGCCTTAGCAAAAGAAGTGAGCAGTTCTTCGGGTAACTCTACCTTGGTATAATCAATCCTTGTATATTTCTTCATAGGCTCACCTCATCGTTCTCGGTCACGCTGTCGAATCAGATAGCGGCGGTAATGCTCGCAAGCTTTCATAACAAAGTCTTCTGCACGAGATGCGGCATCAGGTTATGGCTGTAGACAAAAACGAAAAAAGAGTAAATGCGGTATTGCCCTTTGTTATGAACGCGCAAATAGGTGATGCAACAAATGAGGAGTTTTTGGAGTCTTTGGGCGTAAATAATTTTGATGTTTGCATCGTTGCAATCGGGGACAATTTTCAAAGCTCGCTTGAAACGACATCTCTATTAAAGGAATTGGATGCCAAAAAGATAGTTTCCCGTGCGGCACGGGAAGTACACGCAAAATTCCTTCTGCGAAACGGTGCGGATGAAATCGTATATCCCGAAAGGCAGCTTGCGGATTGGACAGCTATCCGCTATACTGCCGACCATATCCTCGATTACATAGAGTTGGACAGCGATCATGCAATTTTTGAAATTGCCGTACCCGAAAAATGGTTCGGAAAAACCGTTATTGAAGCAGATGTGCGTAAAAAGCACGGTATCAATATTATGGCGATTAAATGCGACGGTAAAATGAATCTAAATTTTGCGCCTGAAACAAGCTTTATACCGGGTGACACTATTTTGGTGCTGGGTGATACCAAAAACATACAAAAGTGTTTTCACATATAAATTCCGAAAGAAGACGGAAAGCATGAAAGAATTATTATTAGTGTGCGCAGTGGCTGTCATGATTGTGTTCGGTTACTTTATAATGAAAAGGCTTGACGATTTTTTAGCAAATAACCACCATTTAATTGACGAAGAAATTGCAGAAAACAGCCTTTTTATTGCGTTTGATAATCCTATGATCTTGGATTCGCTGATACCGCTATTTGAAAAGTTTTCAAAAGGAAAGCCGAATTGTCAGCTTCATTTCCTGTTTGGAAATACAGAGGATATATATGATAAGCTAAACAAAAATCGCATTGACTTTGGCTTTATTGAAAACAATGCTTCTGCAAATGACGATACATACCGCTGTCTTATCATTTCTACAAAGCAAAATAGTATTATCTGTGAGAAAGCAGGATGTACGATAGAACCGCTGGATCCTTCCGTAATTCAGACCGCTGTGATATGGAAAAAGGCTTCAAATAATGCCTTTGCAAATAGCTTCTCTGATTTTCTCTTTTCAAATCAAGCGGTGATCAATGCGGAATATGTAAAGTAGAAAATACTTTTATACTTGTGATATATGTGATATAATAAAAAGTAGAAAGGGGGAGTTGTAATGCAATACTTTATAAATTCAAAAGACGGGAGTCTGCAAACCGCCCAAAACTGCGGCGATAAAAAGCCGTTCTTTACATTTATGAGTACGGCGGAATTTCACGAATGTAAAGAACAACTACCGTATTATAAAGAACTTCTTCACTGTCTTGGATCGATTCGTTATTGTAAGGCAGAGGTTTTCAAAAACTGCATCATCGGAACATTACGCCTGCCTCAAAAAAGTGAACAGCGTTCACCGCAGCTTTCCTTCAGCTTTTATTTGACGGGACAGTCGCTCTTATTTGTGGAAGATGTAGGCAATTTGAAATTATTTGTAGAAAAACGGATAAGTATGTTTCAGGAGCTGAACAGTCCGGCTCAGCTTCTTTTGCAGTTTATGGAGCAAATGATAGAGGATGATATTCTCTATCTTTCTCACATCGAGTCAGAAACAGAAAAAATGGAAGAAAATATCGGCTCCGGCGGTTCGACAGACTTTTTCCCTCTGCTCACAAAACGCAGGCAAAAGCTGTCTGAATTAAATGCTTACTATGAACAACTGACAGATATCGGAGAGTTGTTTCAATCCCGCGCGTGTTCTCCATTTGCAAACGATACGCAGGACTGGGATAAATTTACCCATCGTGCCGAGAGATTGCAAAACCATGTAAAGTTGCTTCGTGAAAATATGCTTCAGCTTCGTGAGCTTTATCAGTCTATGCAGGATGCGCGGCAAAATAAGATTATGGGGATTCTCACAATCGTCACCACCTTTTTCCTGCCTCTTACTTTAATTACGGGATGGTATGGAATGAACTTTGCTTATATGCCGGAGCTGAAGTGGCGATACGGTTATCTGTCGGTGATTATTGTTTCTCTTATTATCGCAATAGGAGAAATCATCTACTTCAAAAAGAAGAAATTCTTTTAATTTTTCCAACTTGAAATATGAGACTTACATAGGTGTTTATATGGATGAAATAAGGCAAAGTCCAGAACATTTTCTAAAAGAAATTGAAAAGGAGAAACAGAACCTAAACAGAGGACATTTGAAAATCTTTTTCGGCTATGCCGCAGGAGTCGGCAAAACCTATGCTATGCTGAAAGCAGCTCATTCGGTAAAGAGGCATGGTATTGATGTCGTTGCCGGATATATTGAACCTCATGCCCGTCTTCAGACCTCTGCACTTGTAAACGGATTGGAATGTCTTCCGAATCTTGTTTCGGAATATAACGGAATTACTCTTTCAGAATTTAATCTGGACGCTGCACTTGCCAGACATCCACAGTTAATTCTTGTGGATGAACTTGCCCATACCAATGCCCCCGTGTGCCTACATACAAAGCGTTATCAGGATATTGAAGAGTTACTTAATGCGGGAATAGATGTTTATACCACGGTAAACGTTCAGCATATTGAAAGTCTAAATGACACCGTTGCATCTATAACGGGCATTATGGTACATGAGCAAATCCCCGATTCGGTATTTGATAACGCAAGTCAGGTTGAGCTTGTTGATATTGAGCCGCAGGAATTGATTGAACGGCTACAAGCGGGCAAAGTTTATAACCCGACTCAAGCTGAGAGTGCTACAGAGAATTTCTTTACCGTGGAAAATCTAATGGCGCTTCGTGAAATTGCCTTGCGCCGCTGTGCCGATAGGGTGAATCTGCTTACCGAAACCGTCAGAACGAAAAGTCACAGCGATTATCATACCGATGAGCATATTCTTGTCTGCCTTTCGTCGTCACCGTCCAATGCGAAAATTATCCGCACCGCCGCCCGAATAGCGAATGCCTTTAAGGGCGCTTTTACCGCGCTGTTTGTTAAAACCCCTGATTATCAGGTAATGTCCGAGGAAGATGTTAAGCGACTGCGAAACAATATGCATCTTGCAGAACAATTAGGCGCTAAAATCGAAACCGTGTACGGTGAAGATGTTTCTTATCAAATCGCCGAATTTGCAAGGCTTTCGGGTGTTTCAAAAATTGTGATAGGAAGAAGCTCCGCAACCCGAAAGAGCATATTTTCTAAACCTACTCTTACAGAAAAACTGATTGCAAACGCACCGAATTTAGATGTGCATATCATACCCAATACTGACGGTAAAAACACCGCATACCGTGCAAAAAAAGCGAGAAGAAAAAGCAAAAGTGTATTTTCGGTATCCGATCTTTTAAAAAGCGTTGCCATTTTAATTTTGGCAAGCTGTATAGGAATGCTGTTCAGGCAATTGGGGTTTGCAGAGGCAAATATCATCACGGTATATGTTCTCGGCGTTCTTGTGACCTCGGTCGTTACAAGGCATCGGGTTTACAGCCTGATTTCTTCTATTGTCAGCGTTTTGGTTTTCAACTTTTTCTTTACCGAGCCGCAGTTCACACTTCGGGCTTACAATCAAGGATATCCTGTCACCTTTTTAATTATGTTTTTGGCGGCACTGCTCACAAGCTCCCTTGCTGTGAAGTTGAAAGAGCATGCGAAACAGGCGGCAAAGGCGGCTTACAGAACAAAGGTGCTGTTTGATACAAATCAGCTTTTGCAACAGGCAAAAGACAAAAACGAAATCGTTTCCGCAACGGCAAATCAGCTTATAAAACTGCTCGGAAAGGATATAGTGTTTTATCTGACTGAGGGCGAAACGCTCGGCGAACCTCATATTTTTACAGTTTCGGGAGATAAAACAGACAAAGAAATAACGGGTACAAAAGAAGAGGCGGTTGCGGAATGGGTGCTAAAAAATAACAAACACGCAGGTGCTACTACCGAAACACTTTCAAGCGCAAAATGCCTATACCTCGCCGTAAGACTTAACAGCCGAGTTTACGGCGTTGTAGGTATTTATATAGGCGATGAGCCCCTTGATGCGTTTGAAAAAAGTATTCTGTTGTCCATACTCGGCGAATGTGCTTTGTCGCTGGAAAACGAAAAGAATGCAAGAGAAAAAGAAGAAGCGGCAATTCTTGCAAAGAATGAACAGCTCCGTGCAAATCTCCTGCGGGCTATTTCGCACGATCTGCGAACACCGCTTACTTCTATTTCGGGGAACGCAAGCAATCTTATATCAAACGGCAATTCCTTTGATGAAGCGACAAAGAATCAGCTTTATACAGATATTTACGATGACTCTATGTGGCTTATCAATCTTGTGGAAAATCTACTTTCGGTAACAAGAATTGAAGAGGGACGGTTGAATCTTCATATTACAGAGGATTTAGTGGACGATGTCATTACAGAAGCGCTTCATCATGTGAACAGAAAAAGCGTAGAACATCATATTACCGTCCAACATAAAGAAGATTATTTGCTCGCTAAAATGGACGCAAAGCTGATGGTACAGGTTGTTATAAATATTGTGGACAACGCAATTAAATACACGCCGAAAGGCTCCAATATTCTGATTAAAACCTGGAAGCAAGGAGATAAAGCCGTTATATCCATTGCCGATGACGGCGACGGGATACCGGATGAAATGAAAGCGCGGGTATTCGATATGTTTTACAGCGGAGCGAATAAAATAGCCGACAGCCGCCGCAGTTTAGGGTTAGGATTGTCGCTGTGCCGTTCCATTGTAAATGCACACGGCGGCAAAATAACCGTTTCGGACAATACACCGCACGGCACGGTGTTCACCGTTACATTACCTGTCGGGGAGGTAGAAATTCATGAATAAACCATTGATATTGGTTGTAGAAGATGATAATTCGGTCAAAAATCTTATTACAACAACCCTTAAAGCACACGATTACAGATACTTAACCGCACCTAACGGTGGCGGCGCCATTTTGGAAGCGTCATCGCACAATCCCGATATTGTCCTCTTAGATTTAGGACTTCCCGATATTGACGGTGTTGAAGTAATCAAAAAAATCCGCACTTGGTCGAATATGCCGATTATAGTCATAAGCGCACGAAGCGAAGATACCGACAAAATTGACGCACTCGATGCGGGGGCCGACGATTATCTGACCAAACCGTTTTCTGTGGAAGAATTATTGGCAAGGCTCAGGGTAACGCAAAGGCGGCTTAATATGATACAGAACGAGGCCGCCGCCGAAGCGTCCGTTTTCACAAACGGACAGCTTCGTATAGATTATGCCGCAGGATGCGCCTATCTCGGCAACGATTAACTGCACCTAACGCCTATTGAATATAAGCTTTTGTGTCTGCTTTCAAGAAATATCGGCAAGGTTTTAACCCATACCTTTATTACCCAGAACATTTGGGGCAGCAGTTGGGATAACGACATTGCCTCTCTGCGTGTTTTTATGGCGACGCTCCGCAAAAAGCTGGAGAAGGACGCAGATTCTCCCCAATATATCCAAACGCATATCGGCGTAGGCTACCGAATGATGAAGGTTGAATAATCTGTTAAACAGAAAATGAATAGCAAAAACTGTGCTGTAAATCCTTTTGATGTTTACAGCACAGTTAATTTTTTATGAAAAAATCAATTCATTATTTATGACTTCCTTTGCTCTGCTGCGGATATTGTTCATCCGATCAACCCATTCCATTTGATCGTCAGCCTTGAGTTTTTCTGTTACGTCCTCACGCTCTGCCATCTGTTTTACGAGTCGAAAAAACATATCTTCAGCCTGCTTATCCAGGTCAGTGAGGTAGCCGTTCAGTTTGCCACTTGTCAGCAGATTTAGGTATAACACCTTGCGATTTTGCTTGATATATGCCGATTGGCTGTTGTTCTTCTTCGGGAAGTTTCAAGCAAGGAATGTAATAATCGCCTTGAAGTTCGTACCAAAGACCGTTCTTTTTGTCATAAATAACCTTTTCCATACTCACGCCTCCTTGTAGATCACTTTGAATTCTTTTTGCTTTGCATCAATGATTTTCAGTAAAACCTCGTCTACCGCATCGGTGTACTTACCATTAGCAATAATGTTGTTTCGCATTTCGTTCATACAGTCGACAACAATTCTATGCTCAAAATCATCAAGTGCTATGTAACTCTTCTCATCTCGCATATCAAATCCTCCCTTGCCAATATTTTAGCAAAAGTGAATGTATTTTTACAAATGTGTGATTTTATATTTACAAATAAAAGCCGCCTACTGCATTTACAATAGGCGCATAAACTATTATTCATTTTGATTTTTCATAATTGTTTTTACTGTATCAAAATATTCTTTCATTTCTTCGTCCTTAGGGTTGACGAATAGGGCAAAATTGATTTGTCCTAAAAGGTGATTAAGGTAATTAGCACGATTCTCCTCAATCCGCTCCAAATGGGATTCTAATCCATATTTCCTTATATAATAAATCTGTTGTCGAATCTGCTTTCTCTTTTCTTTAGAAATCTGCATATGAGAATTAACTACAATCCCTGTAACTTCTTGCCTTGCGTTGCTTCTGGCAACTCTTGTTTTCTCAGGATTTATAGAAAAACCTTCGTTATATACAATTCTCAATATTAAAACCATTCTTTTCGTTTTGTTAAGAAAAAATATAAAAAGAACCAAAATCTTCGTGACTTTGGCATCACCTTGACGGCAAATCCGCCGCTGAAAAAGTAGAAGTTCGTCCAATACACATTTGGTGGAGATGATTCGGACACGGAAAAACTCACACTCTTAAAATATTTTCTTTTAAGGAATAAAAATAAGATTTCTTAGTGTATAAAGTAAATGCTTTATATAAATGCTATAAATCATAGTCTATACTACTATCCAATCTCGGCAACAAAAACAATATTGCAAGACAGTTAAAACTGTAAAACACCACACTACACACTTTATGCGTGTTGCGGTGTTTTGGCTTGCAATAAGGTTTTTGTTGCCGAGTC
>OHRU01000909.1_pt1 | contig 10811 bp, 9 predicted proteins | sample 1578491 | NCBI WGS metagenome assembly OHRU01 (sample SAMEA3879565, study PRJEB24766) | human gut metagenome | biome: human-associated habitat; feature: feces | place: USA | collected 1985/1987 | reverse complement strand
GAGACGGGGGACAAAACTCCCGCCGTTATCGACTCGACCGCAAATCCGTTCAAGTTCAGCCGCAGTGTGCTTGACGCGGTCATGCCCGGCGCGTCCGAGGGACTGGACGAGTTTGCCACTGTGAGCGAGCTTGCCCGCGTCACAAAGACAAGCTGCCCCCCGCAGCTCGCCGACCTCAGGGATAAGCCCGTGAGATTCAGGGATGTCTGCGACAGGGACAGCATGGAGAAGGCTGTTTTCAGGCTGCTCGGCATATAATGCGGGGCGTTCCCCGCGTCAGCAGCCGCAGTGCTTCTTTGAGTTGTCAAGCTCAAAGGTAGCGCACAGCGTGTCCTGGCACGAGCAGGCGCTCGTGTTGCCTATTTCGATGTGACCTGCGGTGCACTTGTGGTCGTCCGCGTGGTGGACGCAGTTGCAGGCGTTGCAGCGAATGTCCTTGATGACCTTATCCATTTCAGTTTACCTCCGAATGTTTTTGCGGCTTATGCCGCTGAAAATATTTTGCCCTGATTAAGGCCCGATTATTAAAAAGAAAAGGAGAGCACGATGTCACTTTTTGCAATTGCGGATACGCATCTTTCCCTGTCCGCGGACAAGCCTATGGATATTTTCAACGGCTGGAGCGACTATGTGCAGCGCCTCCAAAAAAATTGGCGGGCCGTTGTGACGGACGGCGACACCGTGGTTATCCCCGGCGATGTGTCGTGGGCGATGTCGCTTGAGGGCGCGGAGAAGGATTTTGCCTTTCTCGAGTCGCTCCCCGGCAGAAAGATACTCATGAAGGGCAACCACGACTACTGGTGGAACACCGCCAGAAAAATGGAAAATTTTTTCAGGGAAAAAGGCTTTGAGACTATTGACATAGTGCATAACAGCGCAAAGCTTGTGGGGAATATTTCGGTCTGCGGCACTCGCGGCTGGTTCTTCGACGCGGAGGAGGACGCGGACAAAAAGGTTCTCCTGCGCGAGGCGGGACGGCTTCGCACTTCGATAGAAAAAGGCATAGCGCTCGGCGGCGAGCCGGTGGTGTTTCTCCACTATCCGCCGATAACGCAGGACAGGATATGTCCCGAAATATATGATGTCCTCGTCGGGTATAAAATAAAACGCTGCTTCTACGGGCATCTGCATTCGTTTGCGACGAAATGCGCCTTTGAGGGCGAGCGCGACGGGATAAATTTTTCCCTGATATCCGGCGATTACCTCGAATTTTTGCCCAAGCTTATCGAAAAACAGCCGTAATTTTCGACGGAAAGCCGATTTTCCGACGGAATCGGAGAAAAAATACCTGTTTTGGCAGAAAATCTGAAAAATAGTGTAGAAATTTTAATATATCTCTGCTATAATCTTAGAGTTACCTGTATAATGGGAGGAAAAACGAATGAGTTTAAAATCATCAAACAAAACAGACACCAACGTTTATACGCTGGAAATCGAGATCGGCGCAGAGCCCTTTAAGGCCGCTGTCCTCAAGGCCTATAACAAGGCCAAGGGTCAGATAGCGCTCCCCGGTTTCCGCAAGGGCAAGGCTCCCCTCAACGTTATCGAGAGATTCTACGGCAAGGACGTCTTCTATGAGGATGCACTTGAGATAGCTTTCCCCGAGGCTGTTTCCGAGGCTTATAAGGAAGCGGGCATCGAGCCTGTTGACAGCCCGAAGGATGTCAATGTTAAGTCGATCGGCGAAGACGGCGTTCTCTTTGAGATGAAGGTCACCGTTAAGCCCGATGATATCAAGGTAAAGGCCTACAAGGGTCTTGAGGCCGAGAAGGCCGAAGTGAGCGTTACTCCCGAGGAGGTCGATGCACGCATCGATGCTATGAGAGAGCGCAACGCGAGAACCATCACAGTTGAGGACCGTGCCGCCGCCAAGGGCGACATAGCGGTTATCGACTTCGAGGGCTTTGTGGACGGCGTGGCCTTTGAGGGCGGCAAGGGGGAGAGCTATCCCCTGCTGCTGGGCAGCGGCTACTTTATCCCCGGCTTTGAGGAGCAGGTAGCAGGCGCCTGTGTGAACGAGGAGCGGGATGTACACGTCACCTTCCCCACCGCCTACACGCCGGAGCTGGCCGGCAAGGACGCCACCTTCCGCATCAAGGTACACGAGATCACCCGCCGCTCCATGCCCACGCTGGACGACGCATTTGCCAAGGCGCAGGGCTTTGAGGAGCTGTCCCAGCTGCGCCGCGCCGTGATGGAGCAGGCGGTGGCAAAGAAGCAGAAGGAGGCCGCCGAGCAGTTCGCCAACGACCTGATCGCACAGGTGCTGGACGGCATGGAGGTGCAGCTGCCTGACGCCATGGTGGAAAACCAGCTGGACGGTCTGATTCAGGAGCTGCGCGGCCACCTGCAAAGCCAGAACGTGGAGCTGGAGCAGTATCTGGAGGCCAGCGGCGCGTCCATGGAGGAGCTGCGCGCCCACGCCCGGGAGCAGGCCGTCTCCGCCGCCCGCTTTGAGCTGGCCATGACGGAGATCGCCCGTCTGGAGGGCATCGACGTGACCGACGCGGAGGTGGAGCAGAAGTACAATGAGCTGTCCGCCCAGTATCAGCTCTCCGCCGATCTGCTGCGCCAGCAGCTGCCGCCCATGCGTCTGCGCCACGACCTGAAGCTGGCCCGGGCGCAGGCCGTCATCGTGGACACCGCCCGCCGCAAATAAGCTGACCTATACAGAAAAAGGGAGCCACAGGCTGCACAGCCTGCAGCTCCCTTTTTCGTATGGTTTTTACGACGCCCGGTTCACCGCGCCGAAGTACCAGCCGCCCAGTCCGTCGGACACGGCGCCCAGCACCTTATCCCGGATCACATAGGGCATTGTCCGGCTGTACAGCGGGATGATGTTGCTGTTCTCCAGCAGCAGCTGCTCCGCATCCTTCAGATAGGCGTCCCGCACCTCCGGCGAGCTGCTGCCCGCCGCGATCTGCATCAGGATGTCGTAGGCGTTGAGGTACTGCATCCCGTAGTTCCGCATATCGCTGCTGCGCCACGGATCCAGATAGGCCGATGCATCGTTGTAGGAGGCGGTCATCTCCATCAGCGCCAGCACAAATTCGCCGCTGCTCAGCCGCGCCTTCATCTCATTGCGCTCCACGCCCTTTAGCTGCACCTTGACGCCCAGCTTGTTCTCCCACGTCTTCTGGAGCTGCTGCGCCACCTGTGCCAGCGCCGAATCGTTGTCGTACAGCAGCGACACTGTGTCCAGCGCGCCCAGTGTCGTGGTGTTGGTGAAGCCCGCCTGCCGCAGCAGCGCCAGCGCGCCCTGACACCGCTCCTCATACGTCGCCGGGTCGTTGTCGATCAGCGGGCCGTTGACCGTGCGGAAGTCCTCCCCCGCGTCGGTGCGGACGCCGTAGGGTACCAAGCCCTCCGCCCCGTGGCAGTCCTGTCCCATGGTCTGTGCCGCCGCCTCCCGGTCGATGACCAGACTCAGCGCCCGCCGCAGCTCCGGATGTCCCATACTGGTGGCCATCTGGTTCACCAGCAGGATGCCCACGGTGGGGTCGCCCTCCCGCGGGGCGTCCTCCCCGCCGGCGCCGATGACGATATCCGCCTTACCGACGCTGGCCTCCGCCTCCTCGCGGCTTTGCAGCATCAGGTCGATGCGATCCTGCCCCAGACGCTTCGCGTCATAGTAGGTTGACCGTATCCGCAGCGTCAGGCGCGTTGCATCGCTCCATGCGCCGCTGCGCTCATAGGGGCCGTTGCCCGCAAACCACAGGCTGCTGCTGGCCCAATCATCGTGGGCCGTGACCGCCTTCTCCTGCACCGGCATGGTGGCTGTCGCCGTGCAGACGCTGTCGATAAAGTAGGAGCAGCAGCCGTTGAGCGTCACCACCAGCGTGTGGTCGTCCGGCGCCGTCACCGCCAGCGCCGACGTGTCGCCCAGTATCGCCTTCTCGTACCCCGCCACCATGGACAGGGCGTCCGCGTTGGGGCTGTCCGTCTCCGGATCCACCAGCCGCCGCCACGCATACACGAAGTCGTGGGCGGTCACGGCGCTGCCGTCCGTCCACTTGGCGTCCGTCCGCAGCTGGAACGTATAGGTCACGGAGCCGTCCGCCGCCGTCTCCTGCGTGTAGCTGCGCGCCGCGGCGTGTACCGCCGTGCCGTCCGGCCCGAGCTTCATCAGGTTTTCAAATACATGCCGCACCACCGTGCGCTCCGCCGCCGTGGTCGCCATGGCCGGGTCGATGGTACGCACCGCGCCGGTCATGACCACAGACAGTCGTTTTTCATCGTTGGGATCCTCGCCGCAGGCCGCCAGCAGCAGTGTCATGCACAGAGCCAGCAGCAGCGCCGCCATTCGCTTCCAGATCTTCATAAGACCACTCCTCCGTGGGGTAGATTTTTTGCTATTATATCTGTTTTTGCGCAAAAAGTAAAGCCGCCCGCAGACGGCTTTACACTTTCTTCATTTTACCAGCAGCTGGGCGATCTGCACGGCGTTGGTGGCGGCGCCCTTACGCACCTGATCGCCGCAGCACCAGATATTCAGGCCGTTTTCGCTGGTCAGATCGTCCCGGATGCGGCCCACGAACACCAGATCCTGGTCGCTGGTATCCAGCGGCATGGGATAGCGCTTGTTGGCCAGATCGTCCACCAGACGGCACCCCGGCGCCGCCGCGATCAGCTGCCGCGCCCGCTCCACGGAGATCTTCTCCCGCGTCCGCACCACGAGAGATACGCTGTGGCTGCGCACCACCGGTACCCGGACACAGGTGCAGCTCACCTTCAGCTCCGGCAGGTGCATGATCTTCCGTCCCTCATTTTGCAGCTTCATCTCCTCGGAGGTGTAGCCGTCAAACGCCTCGCCGCCGATCTGCGGGATGACGTTGTAGGCGATCTGGTACTGGAACACCTTGGGCTCGATCTGCTGTCCCAGCCCCAGTGCCTCCACCTCGTTCATCAGCTCGATGGGGCCGCCGGCGCCTGCGCCGGACACCGCCTGATAGCTGGAGGCAACGATGCTCTCAATGGGGCTGTCCTGATTCAGGGCGTTGATGGCCACCAGCGACACGATGGTGGTGCAGTTGGGGTTGGCGATGATGCCCTTGTGCTTTTTCACGTCCTCCGGGTTGATCTCCGGCACCACCAGCGGCACATCGGGATCCATGCGAAAGGCGCTGGAGTTGTCCACGAACACGGCGCCTGCGCGGACGATGGCCGGGGCGAACCGCTTGGCGATATCGTTCTCCGCCGCGCCCAGCACGATGTCCATCCCCGCAAAGGCCTCGTCACAGGCCAGCTCCACGGTGATATCCCGTCCCTTCCACGGCAGCACCTCTCCCGCCGAGCGCACCGACGCCAGCAGGTGCAGCTCCGACACGGGGAAGTCCCGCTCCGCCAGCACCTTCATCATCTCGCGGCCCACCGCGCCGGTGGCCCCCAGGATCGCTACTTTATATTGTTTCATGGATATATCCTCCTTATTTCACAAAGCTGTCGTACAGGACGCGGATGGCTCTCTCAAAGTCCTGTCCGTCCACGCCCACGATGATATTCAGTTCCTCCGGCCCCTGGGTGATCATGCGGATGTTGATGCCGTTTTCGCCCAGCTTACCGAAGATCTTGCCGGAGGAGCCGGGCTGGAACGCCATCTTCCGGCCTACTGCCGCCACGATGGCCATGCCGTCGATGATATGCAGGCTGTCGGGCCGTATCTCCTTTTCCACGTCGCCTACGGCCTGATAGAGATAAGGCGCGGCCTTGCCCGTCTCCACCACCAGCGACACACTGTCGATGCCGGAGGGCAGATACTCCACGTTGATGTTGTACCGCTCCAGCACCTCCAGCACGCGGCGGACCGTCCCCGGCTCGGAGGACATCCCGTTTTTCGTCAGGGTGATGACGGTGAAGCCCTTCTTCCCGGCGATGCCGGTGATCATGCTGCCGGAGGCGCGCTCCGTCTCCGACTCGTCAAAGCTCTCCCGGATCATGGTGCCGGGGTGCTCCGGCTGGTTGGTGTTGCGGATATTCAGCGGGATGTTCTTCTCCCGCACCGGCGACACCGTCCCCTCGTGGAGCACCTGCGCCCCGATGTAGCTCAGCTCCCGCAGCTCCGCGTAGGTGATACGCTCGATGGGCTTGGGGTCCTTCACGATCTTGGGGTCGGCCATGAGGAAGCCGGACACGTCCGTCCAGTTCTCGTATACGTCGGCGTCCAGCGCCGCCGCCGCCAGCGCGCCGGTGATGTCGCTGCCGCCCCGGGTAAACGTATGGATGCTGCCGTCGGGCATGGCCCCGTAGAAGCCGGGGATCACCACCCGCCGTCCCGACGCGGCGCGGCGCAGGTTCTCGTAGCTGGTCTCCTGATCCACCGTGCCGTCCAGCCTGAACTTCAGCCACAGGGAGCTGTCCAGAAAGTCGTAGCCCAGGTAGTCCGCCATCAGCTCCGCCGCGAAATACTCGCCCCGGGACACCAGCTCATCGGCGCTGATGCCCTCGTCCATCTTTTGCCGCAGAGCGTCGAACTCCGCCTCGATGGGCGTTGCCAGTCCCAGCGCGTCCCGGATGCCCACATAACGGGCGCGGATCATCTCATAAATGGTGTCGCAGCTGACGCCGTACTGCAAATGCGCATGGCACAGATACAGCAGGTCGGTGATCTTGTGGTCGTCTTTATTCCGCTTACCGGCGGCGCTGACCACCACCACGCGGCGGCTGTCGTCCGCCCGCACGATATCCCGCACCTTGGCGAACTGCTTTTCGTCCGCCATGGACGAGCCGCCGAATTTCAATACTTTCAACATATTTTTGCCTCTTTACCCTCGTTTTTTGCAGCAGCACTTTTATCGCGGCGACAAAAAAATCTCATTTGTCCTCAGTATAAAAACACTTGCTTTTTCGTTGGCGACAGTGTATCATAGCGTCATCAGAAATGCAAGAGTAATTTTGGGAGGACTTTCCTATGCTGTACCATAGCACACGCGACCTCCGCCTCACCGCGCCCTCTACTCGTGCGGTGCTGGAGGGCATCGCCCCCGACGGCGGCCTGTACATCTGCGACCCGGCCAAGCTGGACTTTGACTGGCAGGGCGCGCTGCGGCTGGATACCCTGTCCATGGCCGCAAAAATTCTCTCGGCGCTGCTGCCGGACTTCCCCCACATGGAGGACATCGTCCGCCGCAGCTACGACGGCAAGTTCCCCACCGCCGACCTGACGCCGCTGGTGCCGGTGGGCGATAAATATGTACTGGAGTTGTACCACGGCCCCACCTCCGCCTTCAAGGATGTGGCTCTGTCGGTGCTGCCCAGACTCATCGGCGCGGCGGCCAAGGCTGAGGGCATGGAGGGCGATGTGGTCATTCTCACCGCTACCTCCGGCGACACCGGCAAGGCCGCGCTGGAGGGCTTCCACGATGTAAAGGGTACCCGCATCATCGTGTTCTACCCCTACGGCGGCGTGTCCGCCGTCCAGCAGGCGCAGATGGCCACCCAGACCGGCAACAATGTAAAGGTCTGCGCCGTCCGGGGCAACTTCGACGACGCCCAGACCGGTGTCAAGCAGGTGTTCGCCGCCTGTAAAGGCCGCGACCTTCACGGCGCCATGCTGTCCTCCGCCAACTCCATCAACATCGGGCGCCTTGCGCCGCAGGTGGTGTACTACTTCCGCGCCTACGGCGATCTGGTGAAGACGGGGCGCATCGCGCTGGGCGACAAGGTGAATTTCGTGGTACCCACCGGCAACTTCGGTGACATTCTGGCGGGCTACTTCGCCAAGGAGCTGGGACTGCCCGTGGGCCGTCTGGTCTGCGCCAGCAACGCCAACGACGTGCTGACGGAGTTCATCGCCACCGGCCGCTATGACCGCCGCCGCCCGTTCTACAAGACCACCTCTCCCTCTATGGATATTCTGGTATCCAGCAATCTGGAGCGGCTGCTGTTCCTGCTGTCCCGCGACCCAAAGTATGTGGCCGGACTGATGGGGCAGCTCAATACGGACGGCGCGTATCAGCTGTCCGATGATCTGCTGGCCAAGCTGCAGCAGGACTTCTCCTGCGGCTGCTGCGACGATCAGGGCGCCGCCGACGTCATCGGCCGCCTGTGGCGGGAGCAGCACTATCTCTGCGATCCCCATACCGCCGTGGCGTGGTCGGTGGCGGAGCAGCTGGAGGACACCCTGCGCGATACCGGCGCGCCCACGGTGGTGCTGTCCACCGCTTCGCCCTACAAGTTCCCCGCCGCGGTGCTGGCCGCGCTGGGGGAGGATGACGGCGAGACCGACGAGTTCGCCATGATGAGCCGCCTGTCCCGGCTGTCCGGCGTCCCCATCCCCGGCAACCTGTCCGGGCTGGAGGGCCGCCCTGTGCTGCACAAGGACGTGATCGACAAGGACGCCATGCTGGACTATGTGCTGGCGGAAGTGCTGAAAAAGTGAGAAAGGAGCCGCTTTGATGAATATTGTTTGTTTGGATATGGAGGGCGTTCTCGTCCCCGAGATCTGGATCGCCTTTGCCGAGGAGAGCGGCATTCCCGAGCTGCGCCGCACCACCCGGGATGAGCCGGACTATGACAAGCTCATGCGCTGGCGCATCGAGGTGCTGCGGGAAAAGGGCATGAAATTGCAGCAGATTCAGGACGTCATCGCCAAGATCGACCCCCTCCCCGGCGCAAAGGCGTTTCTGGACGAGCTGCGCCGCGTGACGCAGGTGATGATCCTCAGCGACACCTTTGACCAGTTCGCCATGCCCCTGATGGAGAAGCTGGGCTACCCCACCCTGCTGTGCAACACGCTGGAGGTGGACGGAGCCGGGTACATCGCCCGCCACCGGATGCGCTGCGCCCACTCCAAGCTTACCACCGTCAAGGCGCTGCAATCCATCGGCTACGACACCATCGCCAGCGGCGACAGCTACAACGATCTGGATATGATCCTCCACAGCAAGGCGGGCTTTCTGTTCCGCACCACGGACAAGATCAAGGCGGACTATCCCCAGCTCCCCGCCTTCGATAGCTTCGACGACCTGCTGGGCGCTATCAAGGCCGCCCTGTAACGTCTCCTGCAGCAAAAAAAACAAGCGCGGAGGACTTGTTTTTTGTGTGATCGGTCACTTTTTCTCCGTGGGGGTCACATGGCCGTTTTCATCCACGGTGGCCGGCGTGATCTGGCTGCGGGTGTTGCGGGCGATGTCGTCCAGCCGCATACGGCTGGGGAAATCGCTGAGCAGCGTGTACGCCACGCCGTGCTTTTTGGCGCGGCCCGTCCGGCCGATGCGGTGGACGTAGTACTCGTTCTCCTCCGGCACCTCGTAGTTGAACACGGCGTCCACATCGTCCACGTCGATGCCGCGGCTGGCCACATCCGTTGCCACGAACACCCGGAGCTTTCCGTCGCGGAACCGCTGCATGACCTCCTCCCGCTTGCGCTGGGGGATGTCGCCGTGGATGCACTGGGCGTCCACGCCCCGCATCTGCAAAAACTTGGTGAGCCGCTCGGTGCTGCCCTTGGTGTTGCAGAAGCAGATGACCCGCTCGTAATTCTCGCAGTTCAGGATACGGGCGATGGCGTCTACCTTGCCGTCGGACGGCACCTCCAGCCGGTACTGGAGGATATCGGGCTTATTCTCCTTGGTGGCCTGCACCGTGATCTCCTCCGGGTCGCGCTGGTAGACCCAGGAGATGTCCATGACCTCCCGGGAGATGGTGGCGGAGAACATCCCCAGATTCTTGCGGTTGGGGATCTTGTCCAGAATGCGGGTGACATCGTGGATAAAGCCCATGTCCAGCATCCGGTCGGCCTCGTCCAGCACCACGGTGCTGACGTCCTTGAGCACCACGGTGCGGCGCTTCATGTGGTCGCTGAGCCGTCCCGGTGTGGCCACCACGATCTGGGGGCGGCGCTTCAGGGCGTCGATCTGCTTGCCGATGGGCTGGCCGCCGTACAGGCACACCAGCCGCACGCCCTCGTGGCACACGGCGATGTCCCGCATCTCGTCGGTGATCTGCATGGCAAGCTCCCGGGTGGGGGCGAGGATGACGGCCTGTACCGCCTCGCTCTCCGGGTCGATGCGCTCGATGATGGGGATGCCGAAGGCCATGGTCTTACCGGTGCCAGTAGGGGCCTTGGCGATGACGTCCTTCCCCGCCAGCATGGGCGGGATACAGCCGGCCTGCACCGGCGTACTGATGGTGTAATGCTTGTTGCGAACGGCGCGCATGGTGGCCTCCGACAGGCCAAAGCTCTCAAACGGTGCGCCCTGTGTCACTTCCATATCCGTGTCCTCGTTTTCATATGATTCCGATGATAGTATACCATATATGTCAAGAGAGGGACTGCCCGCGCAGTCCCTCTCTTTCCGCTTATTTCTTATACGGCACGTGCCAGATGGTATCGGCATACTGGGCAATAGCCCGGTCCGCCGCGAAGATACCGCTGCGGGCGATATTCCGCAGGCTCATGCGGTTCCACGCCGTCCGGTCGCCGTAGGTGCGGCACATCCGCTCCTCGGCGTCGCAGTAGGCGGCGAAGTCCGCCAGCACCATATACTGGTCGGCGGGACAATCCCCGCCCATCACCAGACGCTGCCAGATATCCTCGTAGGTCACGCCGTCGCCAAAGCCGGTCTTGAGCTGATCCACCACCCGGCGCAGCACGGGGTCACGCTGGTACAGCAGCTGGGGATCGTAGGTGTGGCGCAGACGGGCCACCTCGTCGGCCTTCAGGCCGAACAGGAACATATTCTCGTCGCCCAGCACCTCGTGCATCTCCACGTTGGCGCCGTCCAGCGTACCCACGGTCAGGGCGCCGTTCATCATGAACTTCATGTTGCCGGTGCCGCTGGCCTCCTTGCCGGCGGTGGAGATCTGCTGGC
>OHRU01000904.1_pt1 | contig 10841 bp, 8 predicted proteins | sample 1578491 | NCBI WGS metagenome assembly OHRU01 (sample SAMEA3879565, study PRJEB24766) | human gut metagenome | biome: human-associated habitat; feature: feces | place: USA | collected 1985/1987 | reverse complement strand
CAGGAATAGGATATACGCCATTGAGCACACCCACCCAGGTCTGCGTCGCACCTTCTGAAAGCACCACTCCCCCGTCAGTCACGGAACCTGTGATGGCAGGCTTGAGGTATGTCCACATGATGAACAATGCCGCCCAGGAGAAGAACTGGGTGATGCCCAGACGGACCATTGCCGAAGGGGTATTCCGGAGCAATGCCATGAAAGAGGTCTTCTCAGCCAGTCCTTCTTCCACTGCAAGGCCATTGTATTCTGCAAATTCCTTAGGAGGATATTCCCTGGTCTTGAACGCGGTCACCAATACTGTGGCAAGCAGGACAGCTCCACCTATATAATATGACCACGCGATGTGAGATGAAACCTGTCCCGGGACTGCCTCGTCGCTCACCCCGCACCAAGTCATGATCAGCGGCAGCACGGCACCGATTACAGCACCGATATTGATGAGAAATGTCTGAACCACATAGCCTTCCGTCTTCTGCGAATCGTCCAGCATGTCAGCTACGAGCGCCCTGAACGGTTGCATCGTGACATTGAACGAGAGATCCATGAAGAGGAGGATGAACGCGCCCATCGCGAGCGGGGCCAATGCCAGGAGCGTCGGGCAGTTAGGCATGAGCATCAATGCCAATGTCGAGATCAATGCACCCCCGAGTATATACGGGATACGTCTGCCGAACCTGGTCCAGGTACCGTCAGAGAACATGCCGACTATCGGCTGTATGACCATACCTGCCAATGGGGCAGCAAGCCAGAAATAGCTCAGATGACTTACATCGGCGCCAAGTGACTCGAAGATGGTGGACGTATTGGAATTCTGCAGAGAATACCCTATCTGGACACCCAGGAATCCGAAGCTGAGATTCCATATCTGCCAAAAAGATAATTTAGGTTTTTTACTCATTGGTTTCCGTGTTATTATCCTGTTTATGCGGTAGCGGAACAATACAGCTCCGCAAATCGTATCATCGTTATAAAACGTTTGCGAATTTATCAATTAAAATTTCATATTTAATATGAGAACCGACGGACGGGCGGAATTGGCGGACGGATGGAAAAAATCAGACGACGAAATAAAAACGTTTTTTGGGTTTTCACCAATTATTCCTACCTTTATGATTATGAATTGGTCGAAAATAAAGCCGTCAGGCATTGTACATATATTCACGCTTCTGCACGCCGCCGTGACCATCCTGTGTCGGGAGGCCGGAATCGGGGATGAACTGTTCCTCACTGTGCTCACGATGACAATGATTCTTCTCGTCTGCCTGAAGAAGAACCTTAACCTGGAACTTACAGCCGGGATAATCATCGTCATCAATGTTACCGGCTACCTGTTGGGAACTGCCGGAGCGAACCTCATCGGTTTGCTTTTCAGCTCCGAACTGGCAGTACATGCCATCTCCACTGCATTCACCACAGAACTTTTAGGCTGGTGCACCATCCTGGTCGGGGACATACTCAAGCGGCTGCACCTGGTTTCCAGCACCACCAGAATGCCACACCTTCCGTGGCTGATCGCAGTCGTATGCGCCATCTTCCTTTTCAGACTGTCCATCATCGCTTTCAGCGACATGAACATCATCTCCGACGGCGGACTATACCGGAACCTGCTGAGGCTGCTGTACAATGTCCCGGTCTGCATCATACTGGTCTGCCTCAATATAATATATGTAAGGTTCGCCAGAACACGCCTGGGCAAGAAGCCTGCATATGTCCGCTGGACGGCATTGACCTCATTCCTGATCCTGGCCGTCTCAGGTTCGGCTTTTGCGGTCGGCATCGGACTTCCTTTCGCCATACAGCCGCTGCCTCCGGCTCACGACATAGCAGAAACCGCTGTCGTGGTATTCATCGCCGAAATGCTGTTCTACGCATTGACCTACATGGCTGACTACGTGTGGGTTACACATCAGGACGTGAGGGCGGAAAAGACGAAACGCCACAAGGCCCAGTTCGAATACCTGAAACTCAAGCAGCAGGTGAACCCGCATTTTCTGTTCAATTCGCTGAATGTCCTCGACTGTCTTATCTGCGAGAACAAGAACGAGGAAGCAAGCCTGTTCGTGCACAAGCTTGCCGGCATCTTCCGGTATATGCTTAAGAATGACGCACTTACGCTTATAAGTCTGCGTGAAGAATTGAAATTCACTGAAATGTATGCAGACCTCCTCAAGGTGCGCTTCGCCTCCGGGTTCGAGGTCAATGCAGATGTTCCGGAGTCCTGCCTGTCCTGCAATGTGGTTCCATGCTCCATTCAGATGCTGGTGGAGAATGCACTCAAACACAACCAGGTATCGCCGGACAATCCGCTCTGCATTCATATTGTGGCGAGCGGACAGAAGATTACCGTGACCAACAACAAATCACCTAAGCTGGCGGCTTCGGAGGATTCCACCAAGGTCGGACTGAATTATATCCGCCAGCAATACATTGACCTGTCGGGCAATGACATTGAAATAAACGATGACGGGGCCGAGTACTCGGTATCGCTTCCGCTGCTGCCCGCAGAAAAAACCACATAAAAATTTCGGATTATGGCATTGAAAGTATTGATAGTAGAAGATGAACCGATGGCTCAGGCCAATCTGAGCCGAACTCTACAGAAGTATTACCCTGATTTGGAAATCATCGGCACGACAAGTTCGGTCAGCGGCACGGTGGAGTGGCTGAAGGGGCATTCTGTCGATGTCATCTTCATGGACGTGGAACTTTCCGACGGGGACTGCTTCAGCATCTTCAGACAGATCAATGTGGATGCGAAGATCGTAATGACCACTGCCTATGACAGTTACGCCGTAAAGGCTTTTGAAGTGAACAGCGTGGACTATCTCCTTAAACCTATAGAGAAGGAGGACCTGGACAGGGCGGTCCAGCGCTGCCGCAATTCGTCCGGAGTCACGGACATGTCCGCGCTGCTCTCGACACTGGCCGGAAACCAGCAACAGGCAGAATACCGCCAGAAAATCATGGTCCGTCTGAACGACAAGATCCTGCCGGTTTCCGTCAATGACATCTCATACTTCCTTTCAGAGGACAAGGTCACCTGGATGTTCACGTCCGACGGGTCGAAATATGTACTGGACCAGTCGCTCGACGTACTGTCCTCACAGCTGGACCCTTCCCGCTTTTTCAGGATTTCACGGGGCTGCATAATCTCATCGGCGGCAGTGCGCAGCATCATCAAACTACAGGGCGGACGGCTCCGCATCAATACCACGCCGCAGTGCAATACCGAGATTCTGGTCAGCCGCTCCCGGTCAGACGACTTCCTGCAATGGCTTGAGAACACGACCTGCTGACAGTTCATCCTTCAAATACGTCATTTCATCCGAAAAACTGGACAAGTCATTTTCGGATGTTGGTGAATGTATATAAATTAGAGGTAACAAACCACAAAACAGTACAATCATGACACGTACATTCAGAATCACATACCAGACTTCTTGGGGAGAAGAAATCAAACTTATATCCGGTGAGAAACAGGCCGATATGCATTATCTGCCGGGCGGAATCTGGGAGACGTCCCTGCCGGGCAAGAGCCTGCCTGCCGGAGCCGAATACCATTACGAATGCTGGAAAGACGGACGTAGAGTGCGCCGCGAATGGAAAAACCATATCGTTCCGGACTCGAAGGAGACCGAGCTGTATGACCAGTGGACTGACATCCCGGCTGCCGCTCCATTCTTCACTTCGGCCTTCGCCGACAAGGTCTTCAGCATTGACCAGGACAGTTTCAAGGTCAATGAAGAGACTACTCCGCAGGATATGTACCGCAGCGGCTGGAAATGCGCCGGCACAGCGGTTCCGGTATTCTCTCTCAGGACGGAGGACAGCTTCGGAATCGGAGACTTCCACGATCTGAAGAAACTCGTGGACTGGGTGGCGGCTACCGGCCAGAGGGTTATTCAACTGCTTCCTGTCAATGATACGACCATGACCGGGACCTGGACGGATTCCTATCCGTACAGCGCGAATTCTATCTACGCCCTGCATCCGCAGTTCGTGTATCTTCCGGACGCAGGAGTCCGCAGGGATGCCAAATACAAGGCATTGAAAGCTGAGCTTGAAGCACTTACGGAGATTGACTACGAAAGAGTAAATCAGGAGAAAGACAGGCTGATGCGCAAGGCTTTCGCCTCCACATGGGCCAAGGTTAGCGTTTCGGCGGAATATCAGAAATTCATAAAGGACAATGCAGAGTGGCTGGATGCCTACTGCGCGTTCAGGATTCTTCTTCACAAGACCGGGACCGGCGATTCCGCCAAATGGGGCAAATATGCCACGTACAGTGCCAAGAAAGCTGCATCGGTTCTGGCAGAGAACAGAGAAGAAGCTGATTACCAGTCATTTGTCCAGTTCCATCTGCACAAGCAGCTTGTAGATGCAAGGAACTATGCGAGAAAGCACGGCGTCACTTTCAAGGGCGACCTCCCTATCGGCGTGAGCAGAACCAGTGTGGACGCATGGCAGCATCCGTCCCAGTTCAATATGAATTCACAGGCCGGTGCTCCACCTGACGCATTCTCTGCAGACGGCCAAATGTGGGGTTTCCCGACATACAACTGGGACAAGATGGAAGAGGACAATTTCGCATGGTGGAAGGCCAGGCTGAAGAACATGGAGCAGTACTTCGACTTCTTCCGCATTGACCATATACTCGGATTTTTCAGGATTTGGGAGATTCCGGCGAATGCGAAGAGCGGTCTGCTGGGACATTTCTTCCCTGCGCTGCCGTATAGTGCCAAAGAATTGGCTGACAATGGTTTCGACATCAATTCCGGATGGTACACCTCCGATGGTGTGGACACGCTTTTCCTGGAAGACCCGCGCAAGCCAGGGTATTGGCATCCTCGCATCGGGGCGCAGAATACGGAGCACTACCGCAATCTCCCTGACTGGCAGAAAGATGCCTTCAACAGGCTGCATGACGATTTCTTCTATAGAAGGCACAATGCTTTCTGGCGTGATTCCGCACTCCGCAAACTGCCTGACCTTCTCGCCAGCACGCGAATGCTGACCTGCGGCGAAGACCTGGGCATGATTCCGGATTGCGTGCCGGAAGTGATGAGGGAACTGCGCATCCTTTCATTGGAAATCCAGCGTATGCCTAAGGACGCGCGTCACGAGTTTGCAGACACGTGGAGCTATCCGTACCTTTCGGTATGCGCGACTTCCACGCACGACATGAGTCCTCTCCGCGCCTGGTGGAAGGAGGACAGAGACGTCACACAGCGTTTCTGGAATCAGATCCTCGGAAAACCGGGCGAGGCTCCAGCCGACTGCACACCGGACATTTCCCTGAGTATCATCATGATGCACCTCCAGTCAGCGTCCATGCTTGCCATCCTGCCGCTTCAGGATTATCTGTCGCTGAAGCCGGAGCTGTGCTTCGACGACCCTGACAAGGAACGGATCAATGTACCTGCCATCTCGCCGTTCTACTGGCGGTTTAGGATGAAGACGACCATCGAGACTCTTATCAATGACGACATCACCGGCTATCTCCGTTCTCTGATACGCAACTGCGGCAGGAGATAGGTCGCGCTGCACTTTTCTGATTTAGGTTGACCCGGTTATGGCCTCCTGAGACCAACTTGTCCGTAAAATATACCCATTTTACGGACAAGTGAATCAAATGAACAACTTGTATTATACTGAAAAAGGTTGACTCATAAAAACGAGTTAATCAAGATGAAGTTACGTACAGAATTTCAAAAAGAGTATTACCCTCAAGTAATCGAAATTTATCAAAGGACCGGTTATTCTGGCTACAAAATTGCAAAGATGAAACTGCTTCCTGTTTCGAAGAGCGTAATGTGCGAATGGATCGCAAACTATGAAGCATCGAAAGGGAACGGATCAAAAAGAAGGATTATGCAAGCAAAGAAAGAGCAAGCCGAAGCAGAAGTGGAAGCGCTGAAATCACGTATTTCTGACTTGGAGGAGGCTCTGCGGATTGAGCGATTGCGGAACCAGTTAAATGAAAAAATCATTGATATAGCGGAGCAGCGCTGGCATATTGAAATCAGAAAAAAAGCTGGCACCAAGCAGTAAGAGACCTGCATGCAAGTTCTGTCACCAAATGTAAAGTGGCAGAACTATGCAAGCTGTTTGGTGTAAGCAAGCAGGCATACTACAAGTATGATGACAACGCTGTTCTATCAAAATTCGCCAGCGAAGAGTTTGCGCTTCAATATATTCAAGGTGTGCGCAAGAATCACGACCCGGGCATTGGTGGCGTCAAATTGTGGTATATGTATCGTCAAGAATTTAAAGGTGATAACCCAATGGGAAGAGACCGCTTTTTGAGGCTGCTGGACGAGAATGGGCTGAAGATTAGAAATAAGGTTAGAAAACCTCGAACGACAGATTCCACGCACGGTCTGCCGTTATATCCCAATCTAATTACTGACTTCATTCCTACTGGCATTAATCAGTTGTGGGTTAGCGATATAACATATATTACAATATTTGATGGTGCAACCAAGTATCACTTTTGTTACTTGTCCCTAATTCTCGATGCATATAGTGAAGAAATAGTCGGCTGGAGTGTCGGGCCCACACTCGACTATGAGTACCCGCTAGAGGCGTTGGAAATGGCTCTAGATCGCATTAAGGGCAAGAATGTTCATCTCATTCATCATTCAGATCGAGGTTGTCAATATGCAAGTCGCGAGTACATCAATACTCTGATGCGTTACGGCATATCAGTCAGTATGACAGAGTCGGGAAATCCAAAAGACAATGCAAAGGCTGAGAGGATAAACAATACCATAAAGAATGAATTGCTTAAAGGAAAGGTGTTCAGGAGCATCGAAGAGGTAATTGACGCTGTTGATTTGGCAGTTGATTTTTATAATAATCGCAGACCCCACATGAGCATAGATATGATGACTCCAGTTCAGGCCGCAGCAACCTCTGGAGAGCGGAATATGAGATGGGTTAGTTACCGAGAGAGGTCAATAAAATATAGAAATGGATTGGAAAATTCCGAAAAAGATATACCTTTGTCCGTGAAACAGGGGTTGCCTTCCGGACTACGTCCTCCAGTCAACCCCTGTCAGTAATAAGACTCAAAATTTGGATAAAAGTCAACCTTTTTCAGTAATAATTTCTATAATCGAGTCAACCAAAATCAGGAAAATACACATCGTCGTCGGCGTTCGGATCGACTGTGCCCAGTAATGTTTCCTGATAGGGATAGTAGAGGAAATATCGGTCGGAGGAGTTGAAATGGAGCGTTGTGCCTTGCGGCAGAGTCCATTCAAGTTTGCCGTCGGCCTGTGTGAGGGTGAGTTTGATGTTTTCAGACGTCACCTTGCCGTTTTGCGTCACGTACAGGCCGCAGGCATCGCCTGCAGTGAATTCGGTGACGAATCCGTTCTCCACGGTACGTGTGACGGCGTCATTGTCATATCCCCCGTCGGAGACGGTGATTGCGACGGGTACGCCGGGCTCTGTCTTGCCGGTCAACATTGGCTTGTCCTTGCTGCATGAGACTATCGCAAGGGCTGACAAGCATAATGTAGTGTATATATTCTTCAGGTTCATATCTTCTGTTGTAAATGCAAAAATGTTTCAGGCTAAATTAGAAAGCAAGGACGGGACGCACATCAAAATTGCTGGTTCTTTGGCCGATATAGCAATTGACAATATTATCATACACGTACCAGTATCGTGCATAAAAGACGTATTCGCACTCCGATGAAGACCAATATAAGCCTTGTTTGCCACTGAATACGTCCTTGTCCTCAATGGCAATCTTCTCCATCCATTTATCCAAAGCGCCAAGAACATCTCCTTGGCCATTCCATGTGAAATTATCGGAATCCGACGAGGTCTGCTCTTTTTCGTCTGCCAATGCCGGACAAGCGCCCAGATTCAGTATGATGTCCCACCACTGGCCGGAGGAAGGAAGGTACCATCCGGTAGTGGTCTGTGGAACCGGACAAGTCGTGTTATAGTCGTAGGCAGCCTTGATTGCGGGACATTTGGAGAAGTAGAAGCCGCTGCGGACATGTTCACAATTACCGTAACCATTGATGTCGTTGTAGTTCTGCGCTTTTGTTTGACACTTCGTCATCCACATATCCATAGCTATTCCCCAGGTGACGCCCGTAGCAGCTTTTTTGATAGCCATCACAAGGCCGTGGACATAGCCTTCACCTCCCAACTTCTCTTTTTCCTTTGCGCCGATGCGGTTCCAGTCCGTCTGGAACACGATGCCGACGACTTTCCTTGCATCACCGGTATTCGGGTTGGTCAGCACAGGAGCGGGCTTGGGACTTGCAATCTTCATACTGCCGTCAGCGGACTTGCGCAGGCCTCCGTCGCTCCAAGTCCCGTCGGAGTAGAAGTAGTCTCCGATTTTAGGATCTGGATTCGCAATGATGTCCTAGGTGGAGCCGCTGTCGGTCCATGCATTACTGTTTACGGTCACGATATCCACTTCCAGCCCTTCTACCTTGACCGTAACATCATAGGTGCTAACCTTGCCGGGTGCGAGAGGCTGGGCACCTGCAGGGGCATTGTAATGGAGAGTGGTGCCCAAGTCAGTTTCCACGGTAAGTAAACACTGGCCGGCGGTCTCTTGCGGAATCACGAGTGCCTCGTAGGTAGCGACATATTGTTCCGGATCAGTCGGGGCTGACAGTTGACGAGACACGATAGTTCCCCGTGTGCCGCCCGAGCCCCAGTCGCCCATCATTGCTCCTCCGGCATCCGGCGCAACATAACTCGCTTCGAGCAGCAGGTCGCCACCGATACGCACCGAACTGATCCGTTCAGCAGAAGTGGCATATTCTGATTTCACGATGTTTACCACCACCTTGGAGATCTGGTGATAGAACTTCATCGGCACAGGATTGGCAACATAGTCCGAATAACTAGCCTCAGTCGCGGCGAAGAGCAGATCGCTCTGCGCATAGCCTTCACCACGCTGGTCGGCCTTGACAGCCCACTTGTCAGGTGCTGCCGTGGCATTTGCGCCACCTGTCGCGGACGACCTGTCAGCGCAGTACCATGCGCGAAATCGCTTCCTCTCGTCGTCGCGTGTCCACCCAAATGGAATGTCTGTTGTCAATGTCCCGTCGGCCGCTGCGGTATAGATCTTCACTTCGGACTGAATGCCCTCGGTGGATGAGGTAGCCTCGACAGCTACCTGCTCGCCACCCGTCCAGGCATTGTTGTCCGCCGTGGCGCGCGTCATTGCCTCGATGCCGGCAGTCAAGCGCAGCTCCGGCATGTCCAGACCGCGCACCTTCTCTTTCGAGCAGGCGCCAAGCACGAGGATTGCCAGCGAGCATAATGTTGTGATTCTGTTCATTGTCGTAAATGTTCTATGTGTTGTCTCTATTCGCCACAAGATAAGCGAAAAAATTTAAATCAACCCGTTATTTGCAGATATGTATCGGCTTGATTTTCAGAATCACACATCTTTGCGGTTTAGAACATTTTGTTTTTGTGGCTCAGGCTATTTTTTGTCGTTTGTGCTATTTTCGCTAAATTTAAGGTTGAAATTATTTGAGTCAATGAAAAATCCGGATAAGATATTGGTGCGTGGCGCCAGGGTGCACAACCTGAAGGATATAAATGTGGACATTCCGCTTGGAAAGATAGTAGGAATCGCCGGGGTGTCCGGTTCGGGGAAATCCTCGCTGGCGCTTGGCGTGCTGTATTCCGAAATCGCTTCATTCCCGAGTTTCTCAGAATGCAAGGACGGGACGAATAATGCAATATTGCCTGTCCTTATATAGCTGATATGTGCACTCTACGAGATTACTGATAGTGTTGCGAAAATACCAGCCCCATGCATGACTTTCCGAGTATTCCGAAGACGACCAATACCAGCCGCTCTCGCCGAAGACGTCCTTGTCTCCATCGGGGATAGCCTCCATCCATTTATTCAAGGCGGCTGGAATATCTCCCTGATTATGCCAGACGAAAACATAGCTGAACGGGGAACCTGTTTTTGACGAGGTCTGCTCATTTTTGTCTGCCAAATCCGGACAACCGCCCAAATTTTGCAGAATGTCCCACCATTGACCGGAGGAAGGAAGATACCATCCTGTAGTAGATGCTGGAATCGGACAAGCCGTGTTGTGTTCGTCTGCTGCCTTGAATGCGGGATGATTGTCGAAGTTGCCGTATTTGCTTCGGATATGCTCACAATTGCCGTAACCGCTGATGTCATTGTAGTTATCAGCTTGCGTCTTGCATTTCTTCAGCCCATCTTTTTCATATATTGCACTCCACCTTTCATTTGCCGGAGTCCTCTTCACGGACATGACAAGACCGTGTGCATTGCCTTCACCTCCCAGCTTCTCTTTTTCCTTTGCGCCGATACGGTTCCTGTCCGTCTGGAATACAATGCCGACGACATTGGCTACCCGCACTATTGAGATATCGGTGTCTTTAGGCAGCACTCGGCCGTCTGCAAGGAAGAAGTCGCCCACCTGCAGCTGATGCTCAATTTGAGTTACCTTTGCCCCGTTCACATTGTAAGTCTTATAGCTATTTGCTATGATACCGGCAGGGACAATTCTGAACTTTTTCTTGTGGACGCCATCGGCATAACTGCCGATAATGGTCGGGACAATCTGTGCAGATGGCGGAACGATGTAGCGGTAAGAGCCGCTCGTGGTCTTGTATGGCTTGTTTTCGCCGAAGTCTGCCGATGTCACGTAGTCGGGTATACCTCCGTTTTCGGAGTTGGTGAACCGATATATTGTCCTGGGCACTTCAATTACAGCCATCGCCATGCGGTGCGTCATGGAGAACGGAAGGTTGATGCGGCCGTATTCGTTCTTGACGGGTGACAATGGGGCAGCACCTGTCATGAG
>OHRU01000897.1_pt1 | contig 10886 bp, 10 predicted proteins | sample 1578491 | NCBI WGS metagenome assembly OHRU01 (sample SAMEA3879565, study PRJEB24766) | human gut metagenome | biome: human-associated habitat; feature: feces | place: USA | collected 1985/1987 | reverse complement strand
CCTGCTCGACGGAAAGATTGAGCTTGTCGGCAATCTTGCCCGGCTTCATCCCCGAACCCTGAAGGGTGTGGATGCTGTCCACCGTCTGCTGTACCATCGCGGAGAGGAACGAATGAACATCCATCCTGGACACAGCATCGAAATCCCCATATCCGGCCTTTGTCAATGCGAAGATGCCGCTGTTGCTTCCGACCGGATTCGCCTCCGCCTTCTGCCCGGCCTTCCTGAACACCAGCGAATAGCTCTCATCACGACGGATGGATTCCAGGATTCCCCTGAAATTATACATCACCGCTATCCTCTCATACACGCTGAAACCGCACTTTCCTGAATACAGAAGCCTCACGAGCGGATCAAGGACTTCAAGTGCCTCGTCCTCCCTGTATGCGCGGACATATCCGCTCTGAAGATTTACCAGACTGATGCCGGCCGTGTACTGGGCTGCCGTGAGAGTGCAGTCTATAACCCCGGCCTTGTCGGTCTCATATCTGTATCCGTCAGCCGACGGGAAGAGATTCCTCTTCATCTCGATGTCGATGTACGCCGTCTCGCTTCCGTCGCTATTCGCAACAAGCCTGTACGGGAACGTCAGAAGCCCGGACAGAGTGAAGAAGTTCACCCCGAGAAAATCCGTCAGGCGGGTGGAAGGGATGTCAATGCCGAGACAGGCGGCCACAATCTCAATTTTGAATGTCTCAAAATCAGTGTGTCCGTTCTCGAAGTTCCACATCGCTTTCGAAAGCCTCACGAACGTAGGCGCGTCACACTCCTCCCATTTGGAAGGAACCGTGTATGTATGATTGTTTATTTTCAGCTTGATCATAGCACTGAATAAAATTTCTGGTCCTCTGTCTGGTCACTTCCAAAACTCGATTTCCCGCCTCCCACAGCCTTCAGGCGCTCGATTGACGACATCAATGAGGTATATTTGGCCATAAATTGGTTATACAGATTGGCCCTTTGCTGGGGGTTGCTCGATTTGGAATATTCGTGGCTGTCGTCGTATCGGATGGCACGAGGAAGTTCCGTTACGTCGAACTGCATCACGGCCAGCTCCATCATCCTCTCGGGAACATCGGAAGGAAGTGCCGGAAGAATCTCCTGCCCCCAGGTCTGGCGGACGAGATACAGAACTTTGTGAAAAAACAGTGAACTTTTCCCTATGCCGAAATAAAAATCAAACTCAGAGGCGCTCTTCACCGGGAGAGCCATCCGTCCCTTATATTCGGAAGTCTCCTGCCATCCTCCGGTCTGAGGATTCGCATCGAGCCAGTCCAGCAGCCTGTCCATGGCGGCCCAGTACGATTCCAGATGGTGAGACTTCATCTCCTCGTGCTGGTACTTGTACATCGATGCGTCGGAGCCGTTCTTCTTGCTCGTGGCGAAGATCTGATACTTGTATGACGCCTTACATGCGACGGCCGTCTTCAGGAGTTCCCCCGGCTCTTCTTGCCCGCCGTCAAGGACGGCATCGAACACGCTCTGGGAGATGATTCCGGCCACATCATGCACCGCCGTCCTGATGGATGGCATAAGCTGGCCGATGGAAGTGTCGGCAATCATACCGTCACTGTATTTCTGGAATTCCCCGAGATCAGGGAAGATTTCTGCTGCTGTCATACTATTGCTCATTTTGGTTGGCCATCCTGTTGGCCGGTGACACATCCTCCTGACGCTGCACTGCAGGACGGTGGAATCCGATGCGGATACCGTCGGCATATTTCTCTGGGAAGTTCAGTGCAATCGCCTCATTCAGGTCGGCACAGACGACGCTGTCCGGGATTGCCTGCTGCGTCAGATATATGATATAGTTGTAATACGCGTCGGAGCCTGACTTGCTGATGGTGCCGTCGGAGGTTATATTCGAAATCGACGGGTCAATGCCCTTGGCGGACAGCAGCACCATATCGGCACGTTTGTCCACGGAAATCAACGCCTCGATATATTCCTTGTACTTCTGGGGAATCTCCTCGATCTTCCACTGCTCGATGTCCCCGTTCTCATTCATGAACGAGCGGGTCGCATAGGTCTTCCCCTGGTTCTTTCCGCGTCCGGCAAGGAAAGACGTGAGGTTACGCAGTTCCAGGTTCACATACTTTTCAAGCAGCATCTCGCTGTATTCCGTACCTATCTCCAGAGTCTCGCTTCCCACTTTCACGGTGATGAGCTCGCCATCCTTGGCGCCGCCGGCCTTCTTCTCCGCATTCATCTGGCAGAGCTCTTCAAGAGCTTCCTTCTTGGCATTGTACCAGGCATTCGGGATGATGATGTGATGCCGCGCGGAAAGGGCATTCTCCAGGAACGAGTTGATGTAATACGGAGTTGCATTACAACCTATAATCCATTGACGCACACCGTTGAAGAATACATTGGTGGCATAGATGTCATTGTCATAGTCCGCATTGCGGCTGTATGAGATGGCACCGTTGCATTGCAAAGGTTTGACAGGGTTGAATTTCGGATATACGTCGTAATTGTTCGTGGATGTCGTCCGCCCCCAATTGCCTACAAGCACGCAATCGAAATCTGCCTGCCCGACGTCCGTCTTGCGGGAGATGTCCTTGGCCGTGGCAAGTCTGGCACGCAGTTCAGATATGTGCCTCAAGCCTGCCACAGGAAGCGTTCCGGGAACATGGGCCATAGTGCCGCGGGTAAGCTGCCACTGGCTGAAGATGCCCTCGCTGTAATAGTAGGAGCGTATGCACTTGATGAGATATTCCTTGTATGAATCCGGAAGGCCGTTGCGCTTCCAGCCTTCAAGCCATGCCTGCACCTCCGGATCCTGAAGGTATCTGCGGCTGACAGTGCCGTCATCGCCTGTCTCCTCCCGGAAGAGCATCGGGCCGGTTCCGTACAGGATGGCCACCTGCTTCTCGATGAGGGACGGCAGGAGACGGTTCCCCTTGATGAGAGCGGCACACACGTCCGGATCATCATTGTTCACTCCTGCCGGCCAATAATAATATGCGCCCATCCTTCTTGCGGAAAGGGCCGCCTGACCGTCAGATTCGGTTCCGCGCCCGCTCCCCGTCAAGGATGCCGCCGGCTCCGCTTCTCCGATCTGGTATGTGAGGGCATAACCGTGCCCTGTGTATGTGCCGAACTTAATCATACCACTTCACTCTATATAGTTTGTTGTCCTCGTCGCTGAATCCTATCGCCCTGATGAGCGCCCTGTAGCAGGTACGCGGCTGGCCGTCAGACGTGAGGAAGAGAAAATAATTCTTGCCGTCGATGTCGAATTTGTCGTGAGGCAGCGGCTTGCGCATCGTGCATCCTGAGAACATCTTCAGAGGCACGGAAGAAGCGCCCGGCTTCTTCGTCCTTGAGTACGGGAAGAATGCCAGGTTGAATGTTCCGCCGGCCTTTGACAGGACCTCGGCCTTTTGTAATGCAACACTGCCCTTTATAGTATCCATCGCTTTGAATTTGACACGAAGGTAGCCCTTCAGAAGGCGCCGGCAAAGGACAGAATCCGTCATATTTCAGTCGTTTTGCCACCTTGCATTACAAACCCAAAACTTAGCGGCGCCGCGCTTTTCTTCCGCAGATTTTCAGAAAAGGCCCCAAATTTTTCAGTCAACTCGCTGACACTCAGCCGAATGACCATTTTCAGAATAACACAAACCCCCAACTTTAGCCCGAAAAATTGGAAGAAATGCCCCCTGCAGAGGTATAATTTCGCACTCCAGGGAAGTATTTTTCGAATAAACCCCACACCAGATACGTCAAAGCTGACGGAATCTGAGGCGTCAATCCGGCCTGCAGATCGATGCGGACCTTAACCTCCGGAGACTTGTCCAGCTCGACCGGAGTGGAGCCGACAACCTTCTTGCAGCAGTACATCGCAGACACGAGATTCGGACACTCGTTCGAGTCAATCCGGATGCGCGGCACATTCCTCTCGGACTCGGCCAGAAGACGTTTCCAAAGCCTGTAATGCTGCCAGTGGTAGATGGTGGCCTGCCCGAGGTTCATCAGCTTCACGCGCCAGCCATACCGCTCCAACGCCTTCTTCAGTTTCTTCGCATCCGTCTCCGCGTTACGTTCATACTGTTTGTTTCGCTTGTTGCCGGCACGGTCGTAATACAGATCTATCATCTTGAGCCTGGAAGCATCGGAGTAGAATGCGTTTATCTGTCTTGCAAGGTCTTCCGCATCCTCCGGAGGATATACGAAAAACTCCTTCATCACCCTCAGGGCGTTGGCCTTCCTGTCCATCTGACCGCTCACCACTGAAGAGAAACTGCCGGGATCGTAGCCGAGCAGCAGCTTCTGGGCAGGTTCGTAATACTTCAGATGGTCGGCAGTGACAGTGAAAGACTCCTTCAGGTTCAGCTTGTCAATGACTTCATACTTGTAGCTGTCGCTGTACGTGTGCTTCTCCTCATCCCACAGCTCGAAGAACAAATTGTCGCGGTTCCTGTCGCCGATGGAACAGATGGATGACAGGAATTCCCCCATATCCAGGATCTCCTTCTGCGTCTTGAAATAATCCAGACCGAGCACATCACGGTTGACGAAAGTGGACGCCCTGATGAAAAATGTACATCGCCTGCGCAACTGATTCAGCAACGGCCCCCATTTGGCGATTTTAGCCTCCGAAATGCGGGTTTTCACGCCATTGCGAAGATTCACCTCACAGTCATTGAGCATCAGCGAGAGCGTCACGATATCGGCCACGAGCTGAGGGTCCACCTCCTTCTCGTAGTCCATGAACCAGTTATTTTCACCGATGGAGACGCGCCCGATGTCGGATACGCCCGTGATGCCGCCGTGGAGATGCGACTTGAATGCGTCAGAGCCGGAACCGATGCGGGATGTACGGATGGCCGGAATGATTCGCGTCCTGACCTTCTCGCCGTCACTGTATTTCATCTCCTCCAGGAAGGCGTGGACGATGCTTCGGCCGGCGATGGAGTCAGCCCTGTCCACGGCCACCGCCTGAAGGACAGAGCCGTTGGCGAACACGATGGTGCGCTCCGGATACAGGAGCGGATACCTCGGAGCCTGGAAGTGCTTGGGAAGATCCTTCTCCCCGACCACGTAATCCCATCCCTCGACAAGCATCGGGCGCTCCGTCCCGTCCGGCATCTTGACCTCGGACCGGAAGGATTCCAGGATGGTCGGGATGACGTTGGTGAAGAGCGCCACGAATGATTTGTGGGATATGATGGATGTCTCCCTCGGCATCTCCTGGGCAACCCTCAGAATACGACGTGTAGAGATATGCGAGGTCTTACCGCCGCCTCGGCCGATGACGGCAAAGAGCTTGTTCGGATCAATGATGTTCACGAGGGCCTGCACCCTGTTCTGATACATCTCGATGTAGTCCGGGGTGCTATTGTTCGTCTGCTGTGTTTCCATTGTCAGTGATGTCTGGTGATATGTTGGCGTCCAGAAGCAGCCTCTTCTTCTCCGCCTCGGTTGTTTCAAGCCCGAGGATGAGTTCCTTATATTGGGCATCCTCTGCGCGCTTGGCTATGTCCATGAGCTTCTGCGACTGGTAGCCGAGATCTTCCGGCTTGACATTGATGTTGACCAGATAGACAGGCGGCTGCCACTGGTGATTTTCCTGCTCTCTCTGCTTGGTTCTCAGTTCGTGCGCCTTGTCGAGCGCCGCCTTGGCCGTGGCCAGCTTGTCGGCCTTGATGGCCACTCTCGCGAGGTCGTCATAGGCGTCGGCATACTTCAGATCCCAGGCACGGGCTGAAATGCCGTCGTCCTGGTAGAAATACTCCAGAGCGTCACGGTAGATCTCCCGCGCCTGTGCGATGGTAAGCGACGGCCACTCCTTCCTCAGGCTCTCGACGGCCCTGGAATAGTTGTGCTTGTGGTAATGAAAGAGCCTCGACATACTGTCCAGCTGGAGGATGTACGTCTGCATATCTGCGACAATGACATCCGACTTCCTGTGCTGAAGGAAGAACTGGATGTCATCCGCCTTGTAACTCTCAAGTAGTGCCAATCTGTCAATCATACGTCAAACAATTCTTTCTTAACATTGTCCACCCCGCGTCTCCAGGTGAGTTTCGCGTCAAGTTCCAGCGCGTCGATGTCCCCGGCCGCGGCCATCTCCGTCAATGCCGCCTCCATATCGTCCTCCCTGTGGGAACGGGATATGAGATACTCCTTATGAAGAGGGTGCTTCTTCGAGCAGATGTCCATCAGGAATTCAAGACGTTCCCGGCCCACGAGGTTCATCCTTTCCGCTATCTGGACAGGATAGAGCCCGATTACCGCCAAGTCCTTCACCCTTGCGACGAATTCCTCGTCATACGTCCTGATTTCCATATCACTTTCCTTTTACGAATTCATCGAACACATCCTTGAAGACCTGCAGGAGCGCCTGGAATTTCTCCAGATTGGTCTTGGCCTTCTCCTTCTTCTCCCCGGCCAGCTTGGGGCTGTTCATCTGCGAGCTGTACCGCGATATGTTCAGTTCCACGTTCTTCCTCTCCTGGAAGTATTCCTCCGGGTTCCGCCTGAGGATGTCGAAAATACGCGAGCGCTCATCCCTGGAGGAAATGAACGGATGCTTGCCGAGGAATTTCCCGGTATTGTTGAAGCTCCGGAGTTCATTGAAGCACATCTCCAGCCTTGCGGCCAGCCTGACGATGTCGGCCAGAGTATCGAAATCCGTGATTTCGCCCTGCGTGATGGCCTCCAGGCGCTTCAGTTCAGACCAGCAGTTGATCCGGTCGGTGAAGATGCTGTCCGCCATTCTGACCATAGGGTTGTCGAGCTGGCGCCACGGGATGTCCGGATACTGCTCGAACTTCGAGATTTTGGCCTGTTTCGGGGCCGGTGGCGGCACTTTGGCAGCCGTTGCGGCCGGTTGACCTCCAGAAGCCGCGGGAACCTCGCAGGCGGCCTGAATTTCCTCGGACGTGAAATGGTCGAGAAGAACATAGACCATAGACACGGCCAGGGCCGAACGGTCCTTCATTATCGTTCCTGCAGCAGGCAGCCCTCTCGATGAAAGGAGGCGGCGGTATGTTTCTATTTTGGACGGCTGGGCGATTGCCTTGGATATTGATCTCTTTTGCTGGAATGTGTACATATCTGTCAGTTTTATAATAAAACAGGGCCGTCAATGGCGGCCCTGATGTCAAGCGACGGGAGACTATGCTGCGACAGGATCCTCGACGCTTCCAAGATATTCAAGCGGCTGGAACGGGAACGGGCTGTTGAATGTCACGTCACAGCTGGCGTTGTCCGAATTCTTCCTCTTGTCGTGGTCAGTGAAGAAATATGGGCAGCGTGGCCGTCCGTAGATATACTTCTTCCCGCTGATCCTGTCCTCCGTAACGATGTAGAAGCCCTTGCCGTGGAAGTTCTCGATGAAGTTGTCGATTTCCGGCCTATCCCCGGCCAGAGTTCCAGACAGAGTGTTTGTCACTTCCGTAGTCACGTCGCCATTGCTACCCTGTGAGGTGGCGGCAGCCGTGAACTTGGCAAAGTCGAAATGTGCGATGGCCGCGCCTTGCTTCAGCGTCAGGGCTGCCATCGAGCGCGCTTCATCGGAAACTGTTATCTCAGGCTCCTTGGTGAGGTCCACATCGTCCTCCAGAATGAGGTGGATTCTGTTGTATATCCTCTTGCCAGCGGATTCCAAATCCGAAACGGCGCTGATATTAGGTACTTTAATCATAATCGTATGGTATTAAAGGGGGCCGGAGCCCCCGATGACTAACCGCGTGATGCTTCGAAGAACTTGCCTTTCGCGGCATCGTAATACACGTAAATGTAATCTCCGACTGCCGCAGGGGTCCAAGCCTCTACTTCGCTGAACTTGCCGGATTTCTCGATCTTGGTCGCGTTGGTGAGGTCTCCGCACTCGATACGGTAAACCACGCCATCCTTGGCATTGACAATATCGGTGAGAACTGTCGCCTTGGTGTTGGCCGAAGTCCTGATGAGGAAGCCGAGGTCGTCAAGTTCCTCTCCTTCCGTATCCACGGTGGTGGCGTCGGCTGCGGCCGTGATGGACGGGAGGTTGAAGAAAATGTACTGCTCGCGTGCCTTGTTTGCCTTGAGGTCCGCCTTGCTGTTGAAGTGACGGCCGGCAAATCCGACAGATGAGCCCTCTTTCCAGTAAGAGTATGCGATCACTTCCTCAAGATGACGCTCAAACAATGTCTTGTACTCCTCGCCAGGAACGTTCTGCAGCAGCTCGATGTTGCCCTCGACAGTCGCGAAGAGGAGTTTGAGGTTACCCATGGCAGGCACCCATCTGATGGCCATCTCGTAGTTAGGCACAACGTCAGTAATGCCCGCGAAGTCTGTGTCCTTGCCATACTTGTTGCGGTACCACTCCTTGAACATCGGGCGGTGGGTCGCATTGGCATAGATGACGAACTGCTTGTAGTCTTTCGGACGGCGTGCGGCAATCTTCTTGGCGAAGAACTGGAGGACGTCGCCGATGTTGCTTGCGTCGTAGTCGGCAAGCTCCTCATCGTCGAAAGGAAGCGCCTTGTTGCTGTCGTAGAGGCTGAGGACACGATAAATGACACCTGTAGAGCCGAGAAGGGACGGTGACGCCTCTCCCTTGACAGGCTTCACGTAGCAACCGAGGATTGAACGCTCGATGCGCTCGGCATTGATCTTCTCTGCGATGCGGAGAATGAGCCATTCCAGGAGAGTCCACTTAACTGGATCAGAGCCTTCCCTGTTCAGGTAGTTCAGGTAAGCCTCCTCGAGTTTGGACATATCCTCGAAACGGATCTTGGACATGACCTTGTGGACGATCGCCTTCTCCGGCTGGAAGTCCACATCTCCCTTATACACCTCACCTGCCTGGTATGCCTGTGATACCTCGGAGAAGAGGACGTTGGTGATGACCTGTCCGGACTGGATATTGCTTACTGTATTGAACAGCCCGGCAAGAGAAGGGAATGACACGATTCTCGCGATCACCATATCCTGACGGATAGTGAACTGGCGGGTTCCGATTTCAGTGTCAGACGACAGCTGTGAGATGTCCACCTTTGCCTGCTTCAGGAGATTGAGTTTGCCTGAAGCGCGGAGTTCCCTATATCTTTCAGAGAGTTTCTCCGCATAAGATATCGCATCAGTTTCGAGAACCTTGCGGTCGGACTCTGTAGGCTCGCCCTCTATGCGACCATTGATGAGAATCGAGTTGTAACGGCGTGCTGCCGCAAAGAAAGGATTCTGGATGCCGAAAGCATACTCTTTCGTGTGCATACCGGTAACGGACGGGGTGTCGGCCACGGTAGCGACCGGTGTCACCTCAGCTCCCTGCTTTGAGAGCTTCTCGATGGTGGCGTTGGCGGTGACGACCTCACCCTTGAGTTCCTTGACGCTTGCAAGGATCTGGGCAAGTCCGTCCGGGGTGCCCTCAGTTCCGGCCTCTACGCCAGTGATGCCGGCAAGCTCGGCCAATGTCTTCGTGAACGCCTCAGACTGGGCGCTCTGCTCCGTCTGATAATTTGCAAAGTCATTAGCGAATGCCCCTGCACCATGCGCCTTGTTGTAGGCCTCGATGAGAGCGGCCTGGTCTTCCTTGGTCAGCTCCTTGCGGTCAAATTTGTCTTTGAGGCCGGCCGATGCGACCACCGCAAGCAGATTTGTTAAAAATTTACGCATTGTTAGAAATTTAATTTGTTGATATCTACGGATGGACTTGTTTCTTTCTGTCCTGCCTCAGCCCTGAGCAGTTCCAGGACCTCGTCGAGGGAATTCTGCCCGTCGATGAGCCCGGCCGCAAGTGCGTCGGCGCTGTAATAGAGCTCGCCCTGCTGCGCCTCCTCAGTGAGTGACGGGCGTGAGGACTTCACGTCATCGATGAACTGGAGCGCCATCGGGTCCAGGAACCTCTTCACGAACTCGTCCGGATGCCCGTCGAGGACATCGCGCTGGACCTTGTTCTTCAGAGGCGAGTAATTGCTGTAAAGCGTGATCTCCTTGAGGCCTGCCTTCTCCAGCATCTCCCTGTCATCGTATGCAGTGCTGACGATGCCGATGGAACCGACCTCCGAGAAGATTGATGAAGCGAACACCTTGTCGGCAGCAGCACCGATATAGTAGCCTGCCGAGGCCGCCACCGATTCCACGAGCGCATACACGGGCTTCTTCAGGGCCTTGACGGCCAGAAAAGCCTCGTGCAGTCCGAATGCTTCACCGCCGCAGCTGTCGATATGGATGAGATGGGCACTGATGGCAGGGTTCTCGTCCGCCGCCTTGATGTCAGCGATGAACTGCTTTGTCGAGAAGCGCCACCATGATTGGTATGATATGCTGCCGAAAACAGGATGATAGGCGATGGATCCGTCAGGTATGTCGGCATCGCTGAACTCGGACGGGTAGCAGAGCTCCGTATCCGGAGGCACGGCCACGCATTCCTTGTATGCCTTTTTCTCGTCGTCAGTAACGAGCACGAGATGCGATGCCTCAGCGTGCTGGGGCACCGTCGCAAGAAAGAGTATTTTGAATTCCTGCTGTGTCATAATTTGAATTTTCAGCAAATTTATGCACTGCAGGGCACTTCAGGTAGGACAGAACGGCTATAAGACGAGCGGGGAGGCCGAGTCGAAAGAGGTTTCGAGCTTCAGGGCACCGGTGAACGGGGTCACCTTCAGGCGCGGCGCGCACGATGCCGTACCGATGAGGCGGAGACTTCCGTCAGACATATAGAACGCGACGTACATCCTGCGTCCGTCGTAGCCGAGCAGGTCCCCCTCCAGCGTGGAAAGCGACAGTTCCTGTCGATACGACAGCCCCGACTCGCTCTCCTCGGGCGTCTGCTCGAAAGAAATCTGGCCGGATGCCTGGAATTCCACAGAACCGACCGGAAGGAAGTTCAGCGGCTGGAACCGGATATAATCCCGGATGAGTTCCGGGTCGATGAGCGCAAAATGCGAGGT
>OHRU01000893.1_pt1 | contig 10914 bp, 10 predicted proteins | sample 1578491 | NCBI WGS metagenome assembly OHRU01 (sample SAMEA3879565, study PRJEB24766) | human gut metagenome | biome: human-associated habitat; feature: feces | place: USA | collected 1985/1987 | reverse complement strand
GTATAAAAGTCATTTTTCTGATTTTATAATATTATTTTAAGTTTCCTTAGAAAATCTCCTTTACATACATAAAAATACAATGCCTCTACAGCGCATCCTTCATTGCTTTAACATACTCACCGACATACTTTGGTGAAGCCTCACCATACTCATCGATTATCTTTATGATGGCAGAGCCCACAATGGCACCATCCGAGATATCTGCCATCTTCTTTGCCTGCTTGGGTGTTGAAATGCCAAAACCGATAGCACATGGCACATCTGTATTTTCTCTGATTACCTTGACTATTGAAGCCAGATCTGTCTTAATCTCGCTTCTTGTACCGGTGACTCCGAGGCTTGAAATCACATAGATGAAGCCGGTTGCCTCCTTTGCTATCATCGCAATACGATCCTTTGATGTAGGTGCGATAAATGAAATAAGGTCCACATCATATTTCTCGCAGAGTGGTAAAAACTCTTCCTTTTCCTCATATGGGATATCCGGCAGAATGAGTCCGTCAATTCCTATTTCCTTACATGTACTGATAAACTTTTCTGCGCCGTAAGAGTAAACCACATTTGCATATGTCATAAAAACCATAGGGATTGTGACATCTTTTCTCAAATCTCTCACAAGGTCAAAAACCTTGTCTGTTGTAACTCCGGCTGCAAGTGCCTTTATGTTGGCGCCCTGGATTACAGGTCCCTCTGCTGTAGGATCAGAGAATGGAATTCCAAGCTCTATAAGGTCTGCTCCGTTTGCAACAGCTTCTCTCACGATTTTTGCAGTTGTCTCTAAATTTGGATCACCACAGGTGATAAATGGTATAAATGCCTTGCCGTTTTCAAACGCACTTCTTATCTTACTCATAAATATTCTCCCCTCTGTATCTTGCTATTGCCGCGCAGTCCTTGTCGCCTCTGCCTGAAACAGTAACAACGATTATCTTGTCCTTGTCCATTGTAGGCGCCAGCTTCATGGCATATGCCACTGCATGTGAGGACTCGATTGCAGGGATAATTCCCTCTGTCTTTGCGAGGTATTCAAAAGCATTTACTGCTTCATCATCTGTTATAGGTACATACTGCGCTCTGCCGATATCGTGCAGATATGCGTGCTCCGGTCCGACTCCCGGATAGTCAAGTCCTGCAGAAATTGAATAAACCGGAGCGATCTGTCCGTATTTGTCCTGACAGAAATATGACTTCATGCCGTGGAAGATACCAAGACGGCCTGTATTTACTGTGGCTGCAGTCTCAAAGGTATCTATTCCTCTTCCTGCTGCCTCGCAGCCGATGAGCTCTACGCCCTCATCCTCTATGAAGTTGTAAAAGCTTCCGATGGCATTTGAGCCGCCGCCCACACATGCGATAACCGCATCAGGCAGTCTGTGCTCCTTTTCAAGCATCTGCTCCTTGATTTCCTTTGAGATGATCGCCTGAAAATCTCTTACGATGGTAGGGAACGGATGTGGTCCCATAACTGAGCCAAGGCAGTAATGTGTGTCTGAAATTCTCTTGGTCCACTCTCTCATTGCCTCCGATACGGCATCCTTTAATGTGGCTGTGCCTGATGTAACCGGGATAACCTCTGCTCCGAGCAGACGCATGCGGTATACATTGAGCGCCTGACGCTTTGTGTCCTCCTCGCCCATGAATACGACACATTCCATACCCATAAGGGCTGCGGCCGTTGCTGACCGGCTCCGGTCTCAGCTATCAGGCGGGTTTTGCCCATTTTCTTTGCAAGAAGTGCCTGCCCTAATACGTTGTTGATCTTGTGCGCTCCTGTATGGTTTAAATCCTCTCTCTTAAGGTATATTTTTGCTCCACCGAGATCCTTTGTCATCTTTTCTGCGTAGTACAGTCTCGATGGTCTTCCTGCATAATCGTTGAGAAGCTCTGTGAGCTCTCTGTTAAATTCAGGATCGTTTTTGTAATAATTGTATGCTTCTTCTAATTCTTTAACGGCATTCATGAGGGTTTCAGGAATGTACTGTCCTCCGTGAATACCAAATCTTCCGTTTGGATTTGTCATGATGTTTTCCCTTCTGATGTATATTTGTAAATATTTTGTTTTCTGTACTGAATAGTTACAGATATTCTTAAAACCATGAAGATACTTATATATCTCTATTAGCTTAATCGCAATTCATCAAGCTTAGCCTTTTTGTCGTCCGCTCTCATCAGCGTCTCTCCGATAAGCACTGCGTCAACTCCGATTTCACATATTGCCCTGATATCATCTGTGCTCTTTACACCGCTTTCCGATACAAATATGATGTCATCGGGAATCAGGTCGCGCAGCTTTCTGCTGTTAGCTGTATCAACTGTAAAATCCTTCAGATTGCGGTTGTTGACACCTATTATTCTGGCACCGGCTCTTACCGCCATCCCTGCCTCTTTTTCATTGTGTATCTCCACAAGAGCGCTTATACCAAGGCTGTCGCAGATTTTTATGTATTCACCAAGCTGCACCTCTGACAGTATGGAGCAGATTAAAAGCACCGCAGCGGCACCGAGTGTCTTTGCCTGATATATCTGATATTCATCGACCGTAAAATCTTTTCGGATGCACGGAATCGAAACCGTTTTTGCAATCTCCTTAAGATACTCATCCGAGCCTAAAAACCACTTTGGCTCTGTCAGTACCGAGATGCAATCCGCACCTGCCGCCTCGTATTCCCTTGCGATTTCAAGATATCTGAAATCCGGCTCTATAAGCCCCTTTGACGGCGAAGCCTTCTTGCACTCGCATATGAAGCTCAAGCCATCCTTTTTGAGTGCTTTTTCAAATGCAAAATCACAAAGCTTTTCTTTTTTCGTCTGAATCGCGATATTTTTCATTTCCTCAAGGCTTATTTTTTTCTTGTCCTCTGCCACGCGAAGCCTTGAATATTCTGCAAGCTGGTCTAAAATATTCATCGCTTTTCCTTTCCTGTTTTGTGTGCCTAGCTGTTGCTTACCTCGATGAGCTTATCGAGTGTTTCAAGTGCTTTTCCTGAATCAATGATTTCTGCTGCTAGCTCGATACCCTCTTTCATGCTGTCGGCCTTTCCTCCTATATAAAGTGATGCGCCTGCGTTCATGAGTACTGCATTTCTCTTATGGCCCTTCTGTCCGCCTAAGATATCACGTACAATTTTTGCATTTTCCTCAGGTGTACCGCCTTTTAAATCCTCCTTTGTACAGCGCTCAAAGCTGAAATCCTCCGGTGAGATTACTGTGGTTCTGAACCATCCGTCCTTTATCTCGCATACCTTGGTCGGTGCGCTCATGGAAATCTCATCGAGCTTATCCATGCCATAGACTACCATTCCGCGCTTTACTCCTAGGCTTACAAGCACCTGTGCAAGTGGCTCTACAAGATACTCATCATACACTCCCAGAAGCTGCATGGCCGGTGAACCCGGGTTTGTGAGCGGTCCTAAAATATTGAATACTGTTCTAAAACCAAGCTCTTTTCTGATAGGTCCGACATATTTCATTGACGTGTGATATTTCTGTGCAAAGAAGAAGCACATGCCGACTTTATTTAAAAGCTCTACACATTTCTCAGGGCTCTGGTCTATGTTGACGCCGAGTGCCTCAAGGCAGTCTGCTGTGCCGCATAATGAAGAGGCTGCCCTGTTTCCGTGCTTTGCCACCTTCATGCCGCCTGCTGCCGCAACAAGTGCAGAGGTTGTTGAAATGTTGAAGCTCTGTGCATTGTCTCCGCCTGTTCCTACGATTTCAAACACATCCATACCTGTTTTCACCTGTACCGCATGCTCTCTCATGGCTGCTGCACAGCCTGCGATTTCGTCTGTTGTCTCAGCCTTTGCGCTCTTTGTGGAAAGAGCTGCAAGAAAAGCTGCATTCTGGGTTGGTGTTGTCTCACCGCCCATGATCTCATTCATCACTGCATATGCCTCATCATATGTGAGGTCTTCTTTGTTTACGATTTTTACTATGGCTTCTTTGATCATGATTATGTCCTCCTGTATTCCGGTAATATTTCGTTTATAATTTTGTTTATGATTTTGTTCTGCTATTTGTTTTCAATTCAACAACTAATATATAAATTCATTAAACGCTACAATTTTCAATTAAGCTTTGATAAAATTACTAAGCATCTGCTTTCCGTCCGGTGTCATGATTGACTCCGGGTGAAACTGCACTCCGTATATCGGGTATTCCTTGTGCTCAACAGCCATGATCTCACCATCATCTGTAGTGGCTGTAATCTTTAGGCAATCAGGCATCGTGTCCGCATCTGCAGCAAGTGAATGGTAACGTGCTACCTTTGCTTTTTTCGGGCAACCCTTGAATAAAAGGCTTTCTATGTCAAACGATGCATCCGATTGCTTTCCGTGCATGAGCTCCTTTGCATATGTGACTGTCGCACCGTATGCTGCGCATATCGCCTGATGGCCGAGGCACACGCCAAGGATTGGGATTTCCTTTCCAAGCTCCTTTGCCACAGCTATTATCACGCCCGCATCCTCAGGCCTTCCCGGTCCCGGTGATAATATGATGCGGTCAGGCTTTAAAGCCCTAATCTCTTCAACTGTCATCTCATCATTTCTGATTACTCTGATATCAGGCTCTATCTCGCCGATTAGCTGATACAGATTGTAAGAAAAGCTGTCGTAGTTATCAATCAGTAAAATCATTCTTCCACCTCCTGTGAGACTTCCAGTGCCTTAAGAGAAGCCTTTGCCTTGTTTATGCACTCCTGAAATTCCTTCTCAGGATCTGAATCCGCAACGATTCCCGCTCCGCTTCTCACGAAAACCTTGCCGTTTTTCTTGTAGGCAATACGGATTGCAATACATGTGTCCATATTTCCTGTAAAATCTATATATCCAATCGCGCCACCGTAAATGCCTCGCTTGTTGTCCTCAAGCTCTCCGATGAGCTGGCACGCTCTGATTTTTGGCGCTCCTGAAAGTGTTCCTGCCGGAAGCACGGCCTCAATTGCATCGAGTGCGTCATACTCTTCTCTTATCTCTCCACGCACTGTCGAGCCTATATGCATCACATGTGAATATCTCTCTATGGAATGAAGCTTTTCAACTTTTACAGTTCCGAATTTACTTACCTTTCCGAGGTCATTTCTTCCAAGGTCCACGAGCATATTGTGCTCTGCGAGCTCTTTTTCGTCCTTAAGCAGCCCTTCCTCAAGCTTTTTGTCCTCCTCTGCTGTGGCACCTCTCGGCCTCGTGCCTGCCAGCGGGAATGTGTGAAGCACTCCATTTTCAAGCTTCACAAGTGTCTCCGGAGATGCTCCCGCAACCTCCACATCGGTTCCCGAAAAATAAAACATGTACGGCGAAGGATTTATCGTTCGAAGCACGCGGTAGGTATCAAAAAGGCTTCCCTCAAACGGTGCGCTCAATCTGTTTGATAAAACTATCTGGAAAATATCCCCCTCTTTGATATGGTGCTTTGCCTTCTCGACCATCTCACAATACTGCTCCTTTTCAAAAAGCGGTGTGACCTCACCCAGCAGCTTGCCACCCATATTCTGTTTTTTCTCTCCGTGCATCAGAAGCTCCCTAAGCTGCTTTAGCTCAACAATCGCTTTGTTGTAGCCTGTTTCCGGAGCATCAAGTGACATATTTGCGATTAGTATTATCTTTTGGCACAGATTGTCAAATGCTATTACCTTATCAAAAAGCATCAGATCAACATCCTTGAAATCCTCCGTGTCCCTTGCTTTTCCTCTGATGCTTTTCTCCTTGTAGCCCAGATAATCATACGAAAAATAACCCACAAGGCCACCTGTAAAAGAAGGCAGATAATCAAATTTCGGACTCTTGTACTCTGAAAGAATCTGTCTGATATACTCTGAAGGATTTTCCGTCTCCACCGAAAGCTTTCCAAGCTTCATGTGACCATCTATGCAGTTAATCTCAAGCTTTGGATCATATCCCAAAAATGTATATCTTCCCCAGGCTTCATTGGCTTGTGCTGATTCAAGCAGATAACAATGTGTTGAAACATTCTGCAGAATCCTCATAGCCTCTATAGGTGTGATAAAATCTGATAATATCTCACAGCTTACAGGGAGAATGTCATACTTCCCGGTTTTTGCTATTTCTTTAACTTCGGTCAGTGTAGGTGAAATTTTCATATGCTTACCTCCAAATTTTGTGTTTGTGTGAACAAATGCCCAACATACAAGCTCGAATTCGCCTTTTCAAGGCTTCTCCGCAGCTTGCGCTGCTACAATTCTCGCTTTATGTTGTGCAGTCCAATGTTCGTTCGCAAGCTTGCATGCGAGCATGCAGACTTGCAAACTCCATTGTCCCTCTTTGTTCACTAAAAAACGCCCTTGACAGAATTTTAGTTCTGTCAAGGACGAATAATCTTAACTATCCGCGGTGCCACCTTGAATTCACGATAAAGCTCGTGCGCTTGGCAGGATACCAACATATCCCGGGCAAATGACGTATGCCCACACGTCGCAGAATACTTTGGATGAATGATAAATCCATTTGACTGCGCCCTCAGCGGTCCATTTGACAACTTGTTTCACACCTGATTCTCAGCACCACAGACTCTCTGTAAAGGCATCATCGCCGTTATCTCCGCTTCAACGGTTTACAACTTATTAAATTATCGAAACAGTTTAAACTGTTTTCACTTCTTTAACGATTTAACACTTTATCTCGTTAAATTTGTTTAGAGTTTATCACTCCTTTTTGTGTTTGTCAACATATTTTTGCCACGTTTTTCTAATTATATACATTTAATTATTTTCAAAAACCATATTTAATGGCATTCTGCATAAAATATATTCCCCCATTATTTGATATATTTTGCATTGACATATTTCGTTGCCCTTGCCTGCCCCAATTTCATAACAGAACCTGTTTTTACCATTTTCCCAAGCACTGCTTCTACTGTAGACGTACTCACATCAGGAAGGATATCACATATTTCTGCTTTTGACACAGGAAGCACACTGTTTAAAACTGTCTGCTCAACTCTTTCTGTTTTTTTAAGTTTTTTCCCATTTACAGTAGAAAATCTTTTGTCCAATTCTTTGTAACATTTATAGAGCATAGACAGAAAATTTTTCATATATTCAAAATATGAATTCTCATTTGTATGCCATCCTATAGATGACTCCTGCAATGCCTCGTAGTAAAAATCCTTTGACTCATTGATTTGTTCCTCAAAAGAAACATATTTTCCAACATCATATCCACTTTTATAAAGTAAAAACAATGATAATAATCTGGATACTCTGCCATTACCATCCGAAAACGGATGAATACATAAAAAATCCAATATCACACATGGAATCAGTAACAATTTGTTTATTTTTGGGTTATCCCTTGCATCCATATATGCAAGTACAAGCTGCTGCATTGCTTCGCCTGTATCTGCCGCAGAAACCGGTGTAAAGCGAACTCTACGCCTTCCTCTTTCATCAATCTCCATTATCAGATTGTCTTCCGTTTTGTATTTTCCTGACAGCTCATATCCTGCAAGATTTGTCATAGTTTCATGTATATGCAGAATCATATTTTCACTAAATGACATCTGATCATGCTTAGAATGTATCTCATCCAGTGCATCCCTATACCCTGCGATCTCACGCTCATCATGATTAAGATGCGCACTGTCACCGTCAACAATCTGCTTTATACGTGCGTCTGTTGTAACAATACCCTCTATCGCATTAGAACCTTTAACAGATTGTACTCTTGCAATCTTTTCCAGCTCAGTATATATACTTTTATTGCTTTCCTTACGCGTATCTGATATAGCATTAAATGCAGTAATTGTTGCTGTAAGATTAACTATCTCAGCCGGTAATAAGCCCTCATCTAAAAAAGAATAGTCAAATATATGCATATTGCCCTCCTGTTATCTGCATATATTTTATCAAAAAATGTGCAGATACTCAATCAGTATCTGCACATTTTTTAAGTAATACTATGCATTAAAATCATAAACCGGTGTGTTTTTGCACATTAATAACATAAAATCGCCTCGCATTATATAAATTCGATTGATAACCATATTATAGTTGTTATTAGATGTGTAATCAATCAAAAACACCGACTAATCTAAAGTCTTAATTTTAGATTAATCGGCATTCTGGTTTTCTATAAAATATACTCCATCTGGCGTTCCTTTGTCTTAAGCCCCATCTTCTCATAAAATTTCTCAGCAGATGTGTTTCCGCTCCATACATTGAGGGTGACCTCGTAGCAGCCGAGACGCTTTGCCTCATTCTTGACATATTCAAAAAGCTGCTCTCCGATATGCGCTCCTCTGGTCTTTGCATCTACACACAGATCATCTATGAAAAGTGATGTAAACGGCACCATATTGTTGGAAAACGGCTGCTGTCTTATCTGACAGAATGCATATCCCATGCATACATCGTCATCATCTGCCGCAACATATATCGGCTTTGTATCGTCCTTTATCATTTCTGCAAGCTCTTCATTTGTATATTTTGTCGTCCCCGGGATAAAAATATCCGGTCTGATATCGGCATGGATCTGAAGCACCTGCTCTAACAATTCTATAAGTCTTGGTATGTCTTTTTCGTGTGCTCTTCTAATATTCATTTTTGAAAATCATCCTTCCTGTTGTCGTTAATGTATAGTTTTTATATTTCAAAATAAATCCAGCATATTATCGAGATAAATACGCTCTCTGACATGTATCTGATACTGTGGTTTCGTCATATAGTAGATCAGAAATTCCAGTATCATGGCACTTCCAAGCCCTCTGCCCTCTATTTTAAAATTGCTAAAGCCCATCGGCAGATAAGTGTTTTTTATATCATCTACTCCGATAAAGCCGGGATTTTCCATTGCCTTTGAAAAGAGATATCCTTGCCCCGCATCAGGCGCAGTGCAATAGTGCTCCGGGCAATCCTCGCCCATATTTTTGCGGCTAACCGTCTCGTAGCATTTCTTCCTGTCCGTGCAGCCAAACCAGCAGCACTCATTGCACAAAAATTCTACTTTTTCCTTTTGATGCTGTGATAATGCTTTCAGTTTATCAAATGATTTGTTCAGCCTGAAATCCGGTACCACATAGCTAAAATCCTCTCTGTTTAGCTCATTTTCAAATTTACAAAAATCCGTCAGAACCTTTGTGGTTGAAGACACAAAATAAAAGTCAGGGTAGTTTTCTTTTATGTAATCAAGCAGAATATCTGAGTAAATGATTATGCCGTTTCTACATTCTTTTACTTTTATGCGCTTGTTTATCCCGCTTATATCATTATCGTTTCCAAAGCCCCTGCTTCGCTTATTATCTCTGCCTATATCAAATATCCTGCACAGTTCGTTACATTTTTTGTCAGAAAGATGCTCCTTAGTAAGCAATGAATTGCTAAAGGTAAGTCTCGCGGATATCCCATATTCCTGCATCAGCTTAAGCACTTCCTTCGAATCGTGCTCACCAAAACCGACGCGGCCTCCGCCCCATATGCAGTCTGCCGGTGCACCGTATATTGAGCCTATGTCACACCAGTCATAGAAATATTCCCGGTGCTTGCGGTACAGTGGGAGAAATTCTTTGTATAATTCATAAAATTCAAACAATCCCGGTAAATGATAATACGCTTTCATTTTGACTCCTTATTATAATCTGCTGAACCTGTGCTCATTTCAATAATTTTCAATCACATATTCCTCAAAAAGCGGTAGCGTAAAATACACATATCCCCGTTTCTCTCCCGATACAATTCCCTTTCTTATAAGGCGCTTACGGTACGGATTGAATTCGTTTGTCTCCATCCCAATTGCATCCCTGATTTCTTTTATTTTTCCGCTTTTTATATCTGCAATCCCCTTTGCAACCATGCGATCCTTCTGAGAAAGCTCCGACCAGATTTTGTCATATACAAATTCGCTCAGATACTGTTCATACTCGCCCAAAATGCCATTGTAGTCACCATCATTGTTCCACGTCAGATACCCTAAAACCTGAAATGCAAAAGGATAGCCTTTGGTCAGTCCCGCCATCTGTGCTGCTTTCTCCGGAGATATGTTAAAAATAGTCTTATACTTATTGATTATTGCCGCGTTATTTAATGGTTTGAGCTGGATTTTAGGTGCTCTGTACAAAAATGTAAGGCTCTTCTCATTCTGAAGCTCCTCTATATTTTCATACAATCCTGTTCCTAATAGAAATACAGGCAGCTCCTGTCTTACAAATATCTGAAAGGCTCCGGCAAAAACCTTCATGTACTCACTATTTGTCATCTCATCTATCGTAATAAGCAGTCTCTTACCACTCTTTTTAAGCCTTTCCAAAATCTTTATAATAGCTGTCTCTGCATCTGTAATCGGCTGTGTTCCCTCTATAGATACTCCAAAACCGAAAAATGATAGATCGAGCTTTGCCGATTTTATAAGTCCCGCACATATATTATCACTATTCAATTTTGAAAGCATTGCAGGCAGCAGCTCTGTTGCCGGATTGAGTTCTATAACCACCCAGTCATCATTTTCTCTTAGCCTATGCGAAATTTCTGTCATCATTACTGTTTTTCCTGAACCTCGCACACCGGTAATTATAAACATCTGCTGATTTATTGTATCCGCTGTAAAATTCTCAATTATCTCATTAATCTGTACCGGACGGTCTACCGACTCTAGTGGACTTCTTCCAAATGTAAGCGTGAATGGATTTTGCATATCAGCCTCCCATTTTTACTGTTGTTTACTGTTTTGAATTTGTTTTACTGTCTTTTACTGTTGTTTACTGTTTTGGTTTCATTTTACTGTTGTTTACTGTTTATGTCAAGATTACAGTTAATGATAATTCGTATCATATAAACCATTTATGCTGATTTGCATTTTTGTAGTAACCGGTTGCCGTTGTAAAATAGTTACTGGTCACACTGTCAGGCGTGAACAGTAACATAAAATAAACCCCGGAGCGTATTGTATGCTTTGATAGCATATC
>OHRU01000890.1_pt1 | contig 10960 bp, 10 predicted proteins | sample 1578491 | NCBI WGS metagenome assembly OHRU01 (sample SAMEA3879565, study PRJEB24766) | human gut metagenome | biome: human-associated habitat; feature: feces | place: USA | collected 1985/1987 | reverse complement strand
GGTCGACCAAACTTTTATAATTGATTGGCAAATCAATTTGCTAAACCATAATTTATTATTGTTACCCCAACATTTAGAACAAAACCATTTTGGCTTATAAATATAACATTATAGATTTAATAATTTAAAAATTCAGTTCAAGCCTTTTAAAGGTTGACTAAACTTTTATGATTGCACGGTAAAGTATTTTCCAAATACATAATTTAAAGAACAAAAGAACGGTCTGCACGCTGCAAACCGTTCCTTAAGATTTGGTATAAATAAAATTTGTAGTTTTAATTAATAAGCAAGGCTCAATCTTCTGTCTGTTTCATTAATAATAAATGCGCAGCTGAGCGGCGGAATTGTTAATTTTCCGTTTTCGAGCTTTGTATCTAAAATAGGTGTACCGTCTGCATATCCCGGCGGTGGGTCCAGAATTCTTTCTTCATTGCTTGCATTAAACGCACAATAAAGCGATGACTTGCTGTCAAGACGGATATAGCTCAGAAAATTTTTGTCAGCCGTAACCTTTACAAAATCACCGTCCCAAAGCGGTGAGCAGGACTTTCTTAAATTACCGAGAGCCTTATGCCACTCGATAAGTTCCTTATCCTCTCTGCCCCACGGATAACAGCAACGGTTGAACGGGTCACGATAGCCTTCAAGACCTGCCTCATCACCGTAATATACGCACGGGAAACCCGGTAAAGTATACTGCATACCTACGGCAAGCTTTAAAAGTGCTGTACCACGCTTACGCTGGTCGTAGCTTAACTTTTGATTTGCCTGCCACTGACGATCTCTGCCGTTGAGCGGCTCGCCTGCAATAACTGTAAGCGCACGCTCTGTATCGTGAGTTGAAAGTGAGTTCATAAGAACACGGAGAACCGGACGAGGATAGTTCTCTATAACACTCATAATCTGGTTCATAACATATTTTGCGTCTGCACCACGGCAGAAATCAAGGATTGCATTTCTGAAAACATAGTTCATAACCGAGTCAAGCTCTTCGCCGAGCAAGAATTTTCTTCTTGCGCCGTAACTTTCCTTGTTACTTGCGTCTTCCCATACTTCGCCTACAATAAAGCCCTCGGGATCTTCTTCCTTTACCGCTTTACGCAGATTTTCCATAAACTCGTCGGGAAGTTCATCGGCAACATCAAGACGCCAGCCCGAATTTCCGTAACGCATATAGGTTCTTACGATGCCGTCTTTGCCGTTGATATATTCATTGAACTTCGGGTCGGTTTCGTGTACCTCCGGCAAGGTGTAAAATCCCCACCATGAGTGGTAATCATTCGGCCAATTGTTAAACTTATACCAGCTGTAATACGGAGAATTTTGATCTCTGTAAGCGCCTGTATGCTCGCCATATCTGCCGCTTCTGTTAAAATACTTACTGTCAGAACCTGTATGAGAGTAAACACCGTCGTTAATTACATGGATTCCTCTCTTTTTAGCCTCTGCACAAAGATTTATGAAATCCTCCTTTGTACCGAGGATAGGGTCAACCTTTGAATAGTCGCCTGTATCGTAACGGTGATTTGAGTATGCCTCACTGATAGGATTAAGATAAATACAACTTACACCCAACTCCTCAAGGTAGTCGAGTTTTTGAGTAATACCCTTTAAATCGCCCATAAAGAAATCGCTGTTTGTAATTTCTCCGTTCTCGTTCGGTTGCCACTGCGGGAGTGCGTACCAATCGGTATTACGCTGAAAATCTGTACGGGTAAGGTTCTTTTCTTCGCCGCTGAAATTAAAGCGGTCAGGCAAAATCTGGTACATAACGCCGCCTACAGGCCACTTTGGAGTTGTAAAATCCTTTTTGTAGCAGGTAAGCTGCCAACTTCTGCCCGGTGAAGTTTCTATGGTACTGATATTATACGGATCAGACGGTACAATATATCTGATACCGTATTTTGTTTGAAGTTTAAAGCCATACCAGTACAGACCGATTTTGTTAGGAGTAAAGTCAGCCTCCCAGATTTCGGTAGCGTCATCAAATGTGCCGCACCAGAAAAAGCCGAAGTATTCCCAGTTGTAATCGTAGTCATACTTTACTGCCAAATCCGCTCTCTGAGTGTGAAGATCTCTTGGCAAAAGTATTCTTAAATGTATGGTTGTTCCCTCTTCTACCGCACCGAAAGGTGTACGATAGTAAATTTTTTGTGAATCAAAAGGAACTGGCATATAATCACTTCCCTGTAAAATAATATTCCGCAAAAGGCTTTTTGATATGTAATATTAATAAACTGTTATTAATTACTATCAAAAAAAACAATATTATCATTAGTAAAACAATGCGAAATCGACAAAACTCTACCGTTTTGTCGCACATACTATATATTAACACAAGAGTTAGCAGTTTACAATATAATTGACAAAAATCAACAAAAAAACGACATATAAGGATAATTATGTCAAAATTAGATTACAACTTTAACATAATTCTTTAATAACGCATCTTTTTATATTATAATTTAGTGTGGATTATAATTTATTGTAAAAAACTCTGTTATTTTGCAGGCAGAGTCTGAATATGGAGAGGTGCTGTAATGAATACTAAAAGAAAAGTCAGCGTGCAGATTGAGGGCAGGAGCTATGCGCTGATTACTGCAGATGACGAAAAATATGTGCAAGGCGTTGCCGATGATGTTATAGCACAAATCAAGAAAATTGTAACATCAACAAATCACCTTGACACAAGAGATTGCGCTATATTGGCGGCACTTAATTTTTGCGATGACCGCAACAAGGCTTTGCGCAATAAAAAAGAGTGCATTTCAAAGGCAGATAAGATTATTCGTCAAACAAATGACCTTAATAAGCAGTGTTCGGAGTACAAAACCCGACTTGCAGAGGTTATTAACGAAAACACTGCACTTACCCGCAAATATAAAAGACTTGAAAAGGAAAACGAACAATTGAGAAACGCTCTGCAAAAGGCGGTTCATTCTGCGCAGGCAGAGGAAAACGAGGGCGAAGATGATGAGGAAAGTGATGAAATCATCCGCAAAATGCGCCAACAGCAGATCTCGCTTTTTGATTAATTATTTGATTGATTACAATAATGGTTATGGAAAATAAAATTGAAATTCTTGCGCCTGCAGGCAGTATGGTCAGTGTTATTGCTGCTGTACGAAGCGGAGCAGACGCTGTTTATCTGGGCGAAAAGGAATTTTCCGCCCGTTCTTCTGCGCATAATTTTGATGAAAACGAGCTTAAAGAGGCGGTTCGTTACTGCCATATTCATTCGGTAAAGGTGTATGTCACATTAAACACAATTGTTTTTGACGATGAAATGCAAAGGCTTAAAGATGCTGTGCTGATTGCCGCAAGAGCAGATGTTGACGCACTTATTGTACAGAATATGGGTGTCGCACGCCTTGCCCGTCAGCTTGTGCCGTCAATGCACCTGCACGCATCCACACAAATGAGCGTTCACTCTTACCTCGGTGTAAAGGCTCTTTATGAAATGGGCTTTGAACGGGTTGTGGTTTCAAGGGAAATGAGCAAAAAAGAACTTGAAAAAGCCGCCGAAATTCCCGTTGAACTCGAAGTATTTGTGCACGGTGCGCTTTGTATGTGCGTTTCGGGACAATGCTACTTCAGCGCAATGCTCGGCTCAAGGAGCGGAAACCGAGGTGCTTGCGCCCAGCCGTGCCGTCTGCCGTTTTCCGTAGGAAAGGTTAAGGACGGTCACGCACTAAGCCTTAAAGACAACAGCATTATACCATATATTACGCAGCTGCAGGAAATGGGTGTAGCCTCTGCTAAAATTGAGGGAAGAATGAAACGCCCCGAGTATGTGTCTGCCGCCGTGCGTGCCTGCAAAGAACAGCGTGACAACGGATTTATAAGCGACGATACGGCAGAAATTTTGAAAAATGTTTTTTCACGAACAGGATTTACCGACGGTTATTATACAGGCAAAACAGGCTATGAAATGTTCGGATACCGCAGAAAAAACGATGTTGTATCGGCAGACGAAAAACTTTTTTCAAAAATCCGTCAAAGCTACAAGGACGAGCTTTCCGATATTGCAATAAACGGTACATTCACGGCGAAAATCGGCGAAAATCCGACCCTTGAAATCACGGACGGAACGCATAATATAAAAGTTACTTCCGACTTTGTCTGTCAAAAAGCAGAAAAAGTTGCGCTTGACAAGACAAAATGCGAAACCCAGCTTAAAAAGACAGGCTCAACGGCATATTTTTTTGAAAGCTTGAGTATAAATACAGAGGACAGCCTCTCGTTACCGCTTTCTGTCTTGAATGCGATGCGCAGAGAGGCACTTGCTCAACTTGACGATTTAAGGGCAAAGCGGCATAACTACAAAATAAATGATATTGAAATTACAGCACCCGACACTTCCTGTGTGCCAAAAGGCAACGGAATAAGGGCAAGAATGACTACCGCAAAGTTTTCACCCGCTTTCAAAGCCTGCGAACTTATTTATGTTCCTATTTATACCGATAACGAAAAACTGAAATCGCTTATGGCTGACGGCTGCAATATAGGTGTGGAAATTCCGAGAGGACTTTTTAAAAACGAAGAAAGAATAGCAAAAAGGCTAAGCGAGGTAAAACAGCTTGGCGTAAATGACGCACTCTGCGGAAATCTTGCCGCCGTGTATATGGCAAAAAGCGAAAATATGCGTGTACACGGAAGTTTCGGACTTAACCTTGTAAACACATATGACCTGCTCTGGGCGGAGGAATACGGACTTGAGGATGTTGAACTCAGTTTTGAACTTACTTTCGAGCGAATAAACCGCCTGGGCGGCACAATCAAGAGGGGCATTATCACCTACGGATATCTTCCTCTTATGCTTACGGTAAACTGCCCTGCAAAGAGCGAAAACATTTCTTGCAAAACTTGCAAAAACAACTCAAAAATGACGGACAGAAAGGGTGAGAAATTCCCGCTGAAATGTGACGGAATTTGTACCGAAGTGCTGAACTGTGTACCCCTTTATATACCCCAAAATGAGTTTTCAACACTTTCAACATCTTTTTATTCACTTCGTTTAACTGTTGAAAACTATGTTGAAAATGTGGAAAGTATATGCGAATTTACGCAAAATCCGATGTTAAAAGTCAAATCAACAAGAGGTTTATATCTAAGGGGTGTTAAATAGCATTGTTAAAACAATGTTAATGTTAATAACTCTGTTTAAATTGTTTAAAAGAATTAAATTAATGCCTTGTTACAAAAATTACAGGTTTTTAATATTCTAATAAAACATTATTAAAATTCAGTAAATTTTTCTTTTGCAAGGAATTTAAAAAAATCCTGCAAAACAAGATTACAAATGCAACTTAATTTGAAAGGACAGTTATGGATTTAAAGATAAAAAAAGTAAAAGATAACGCAAAAATTCCCAAAATCGCAACAAGCGGTGCCGCCGGTATGGATTTATATGCCTGCATTACCGAAAAAATCACCGTTGAGCCGCAGAAGATTGCGGTTATTCCCACGGGTATAGCAATCGAGTTGCCCAACCAGTCGGTTGCCGCATTTGTTTACGCCAGGAGCGGACTCGGCATCAAGCACGGAATCTGCCTTGCCAACGGCGTTGGCGTGATTGACAGCGACTACAGGGGCGAAATCTGCGTCGGTCTTTGCAATGTTTCGGATAAACCTTACACCGTCGAGCCGTTTGAAAGAGTGGCACAAATGGTGATTGCACCTGTAATCGTCCCAACCGTTACAGAAGTCAGCGAACTTTCCGATACAGAGCGTGGCGAGGGCGGTTTCGGCTCTACAGGCACAAAATAATAAAATAAAATAAAAACCTGCTCTCATCTATTTTAAAGCAAGAGCAGAATTTAAGGAGGATATTTATGTCAGATTTTAAGAAAATTAATCCGTCAGCCATCAACGAAAGCGTTTTTGACCTTATCGGCAAGGATTGGGCGCTTGTAACAAGCGGAAATTCCGATAAATTTAACACAATGACAATCAGCTGGGGCGGCGCAGGCATTATGTGGGGCAAGCCTGTTGCGTTTACATTTATTCGTCCGCAGAGATATACATTTGAATTTATTGAGAATAACGGTTACTACACAATGAGCTTTTTTGACGAAAAATACCGTGACGCGCTCAAGCTTTGCGGTTCAAAGAGCGGCAGAGATATTGACAAAGTTGCCGAAACAGGTCTTACACCTGCTTTTACAGAGGACGGTATTCCATACTTTGCAGAGGCTAAACTTGTACTTGTATGTAAAAAGATGTACGCACAATTTTTGAACGCCGAAAGCATTGTTGATAACGACGCTGTAGATAAGTGGTACGACAACGACTTCCATAAAATGTATATCAGCGAAATCGTTGAGGTTTTGACAAAATAATATAATTATTTGCAATAATTAATCTATAAACAACAGGCAGGTGTAATAGTACATCTGCCTGTTGTTTTGTGTTGTATTTACAGTCAATAAAATGCTCTGCCGGGAAATTATAAAAGTTTATTCTGTTCTCATTTATTTTATAAAACGAACAAAAATTAATGCGAATATTTGTGCGTTAATACAAAAGTTCTTTTTCACTTAAAAAACTTAAATGAAAATTGCGCTAATTTGTGCAATTGTCGGAGTTTTTACAGTGTAGGTGAAAAGCTTTTCAAAATAATATAAAATAAAGGAGATTTTTATGGATTCAAACTTTACTTTCTTAGAAATGATTAATAATGCAGAAAATTTTAACGAGGGAGATACTGTAACCACTTCGGGTTATTTTAATAAAGATGACGGTTACGGTTTTACTTATTCTGTTTCAAAGGATAAGAAAACATTTGGAATTAAGATCAGCGAAAATTATTATGCGGTTCCGGTTTTTACTAAAGATCAGGCAAAAGCTGGAATTCCTATCGAATGTTTCGGCGTTGTAGATGCCGAAAACAACGAATTACGCCACCCTGATTTCAATGCCGCAAGCAATAACAACGGTTCTTTACTAAGTGAATTTTTTAATGCAATCGGCAGTAATAATATAAAACTGTTATTCGGTTTAAAAACATACTCTCTTAAGAGTGCTTTGTATATAAAGGACAGAGTAATATGGAGAGGCGAATTTCTTAAAGCAAACAATGAAGTTACCACAATTGAATTGTCAGACGAAGCGTTGAAGAAAACGAATAATATTAATCCGTATATTATTTGTTTTGCAGGTAATACATACATTAATAATATCACTTTTAATTGGAATACTAAAAATTGCGGATTTACAGAAACTACGGTAAATGATATTACTTATAAATCTGTGCCGTGTGCTGTCAAAATTACAAACTCTTCGGTTGACGGTGTTTCTGTCGGAAGATATCATACATGGGATAAATGTGATGTTATCGTAACACCTGATTTGTCAGAGGCACAGACGACTGATGGAAGTAATAACGAAATCAGAGCAGGCGCTGTATTTTTTGACTTTAAGGCAGTTGCCGATTATGTGAAATTAAGCAATTGTTCTTTTACTAACAAAACTTTATACGGCAGTTTAAGGCAGGTAGGAGATAAAGAAGAAGAATCATCTACTGCGTTGCTGTTCTTAAAAGGCGACATTGATTATGTAGGTTTATCAAATTGTGTATTTACAAGAAATCACAGATCGGATATGGTAACAATTTGGAGTAATACATTGCCGAACGATACTGATCTTTGTAAAGAAAAAATTAAGCATATAAATATTCAGGGCTGTACTTGGAATGTTTACAACGACACATACGACGGCGGCGGTGTTCTTGCTTTTGGCAATAACACTGTGAAAAATATATTCGGCAAAATCGATGTGAAAGATTGTAAATTTAATATCGGTAAAAATAAAGATGAGCATAACAGTGGTGATCACTGTAAGTGCCAAGAAATTATAAGTTGTGCATCAAGTAATACAACTGTTAATTTTGTGAATTGCCAGGTAAATAAATTTGAGTATGATGTTAAAATTTCAAATGACAGCGAGGAAACGGTAGGAAATTATACTTATCTTTATATTCCGAGAACAGATGTTGAAAATGTAACATTAACTTTTTCGGGTTGTACATTTAATAATGTGGATTTTAATAACTTAAACAGCTGGCAAAACAGAGATCAGGTATTAACACACAAATTTATTTTTACCGATAATTGTTGCTTTAACATCAGAAAACATTTGTTTACACAGGAGAAAAAGGACGGAGAAGAGCAGGTTAAATACTGTACTCTTTATCTTGCCATCAATACAGTAATGCAAAACTGTTCTTTAATCAATGCTATGAAAACAGAAGAAAATACAAAAACCTGTATTTACATAAAGAAAGCAACTGATTTTGTCAACAGTATTGATGACGATATTAAATTTCTTAAGTCATAATGTTTGATAAAAATTAAATATTTGTTTGTATAAGAAGGAGGTTGTTCGGCTTTTAAGTCGACAACCTCCTTTAATATGTTTGCTTTTTGAATTGATAAATTATGATTTGGCGGAAAGCTTTATAAAGCTTAATTTTTTATCTGAACTGTGTTATAAACAATTTTGTATTTGTTAAATTGCAAAAAGATAAATAGCGTTTTTGGAAATTTTGCACAAACAATTCAAAGCGTTTTTATAAAATACACTTTGTTCTTATATTTTTAATGTCAATCGCAAATTGAAAAGCACCGTGCTGATGATTACACGGTGCTTTCCTGTTCTTAAAAAAATGAGGGGTACAATTACGGGCCGAGTGCCCGTATTGAGGAGGGTAGAACAATATACTCGGCGGTTGCGGTTCCGCCTTTTGAGTACAGTTATATTAAACTATATTTATTTGAAAATCATGTGAAGTCAATATGAAAACCTATTGAAAAAAATATTTTTCAAAACATAAAACAAATGTTTGATTTTTCAGAGAAAATATGTTATAATATTATAGGCCGTAAATAGTTTGTTACAAATCGGCACTTTTGCAATTTGTGAGGTTACTATGAAACCATTAAGCAAGAGCCAGCAGGCTATATTTAATTTTTTAAAACAGTGTGCGGATGAAGGCAGAACTCCGTCTGTGCGTGAAATATGCGAGGCTACGGGGTTAAAATCAACTTCAACGGTTCATCATCACCTAAGCGCACTCGAAGAAAAAGGACTTATTGAGCGTGAGCACGGTTTAAACCGCTGCATACGCATCGCAGGTGAAGAGCGCAGTGTAAATGTCCCTCTTGTGGGCAGTGTTGCGGCAGGTTATCCTATCCTTGCCGTTGAAGAAATCGAAACATACATACCTATTCCCGAAAGTCTTAGTCGTGGCAGAGAACTTTTTGCACTGCATGTAAAAGGCGAAAGTATGATAAAAGCAGGTATTTTTGACGGTGACATTGTAATTGTAAACCGCACACCTGTTGCGTCCAACGGTGAAATAGTAGTTGCCCTTATCGGCGACGAGGCAACGGTTAAACGATTTTATAAGGAAAACGGTCATTTCAGATTACAGCCTGAAAATGACGATTTTGAACCGATTATCGCAGATGAAGTCGCTATTCTGGGTAAAGTTATTTCATTAATCAGATATTTTTAATTTGCCCCCAAACAGCAAAATAAAAAATGTTTAAAATTTGGGCATAACTCGAAAAGGTGCAAAACCAAGCACCTTTAATGTGGAAAACTTTTTAGTTTTATGTACCTTGTTGATATGGTTTTTCATTGATATTAAATTATATAACAAAAATGACTGCATTCCTACCTTTCGGTTAGAATGCAGTCGTTTTTTTATTTAGGCTGTTTTTTTACAGTTCCTTTAAATGCCGTTTAAAATCGTTTAATTTGCGTTTTAATTGATTAGTAGTGTAACTTTACATTTTTAATTAAAATGCGATATAAGACAATTTTATGCATTTGATTTATTAGCATAAACATTATCGTACAATATATCATCATATACTTTTTGAGCTTGTCTTCCCAAGTCACTATAGTCATAACCATTTTCATCCCAACAATCAGGATTCATATCAAGCCAATCCGAAAAAGCCTCAAGAGCATCTCTTACTGAAGCTGAGTTTAATATTTCATCTGCTTTTGGAATGTGATTTTTAACAAATTTTTTGTTTTTATCATTTATTATAATCATAATATAATATCCTCTCCGAATGATGTAGCTTGAACAAGCAATTTGTCTTTTACGCTATATACGAAAGAACAACTATTAACAGCTTTAACATATCCCTGAAGAAGTGCATACCGCTTACTATCATTATACTTCACATTATAATAATCTGCAAGAGTTTTAATGCTATATGTTATGCTCTTTACTCCAATCAAGATAATGTTTATTTGCAGAGCTAACCACCTTTTGTGCCGTACTCCTGCCAAAGCCAACATTAATTTTCATAGATTTTGCGCTATGAATGTTATTAATAAACGGAGAGAATTTTTTAGTTCTCTCCGTTTTTAATATAGGTGTTTTACTTACGGCTATGGCGTAATAAAACTATTATATTGAATTTATCATATTCTCCAAATCGCTCCATTGAATAAATTTAAAAGTCACTATAAACCATAAAATTATTGTTAGCAATAATATCATAAGAAAAAATGACCTAATCCAATGATTTTTAGCAGTAGTCCATATATTGTCACCAAATTCTGTTTTTGCCGGATTACTTATAAAATATAAATTAACTTCATCAGCAAATTCATTAAAACTCACAAATCGTCTTCGGTAGGTTTTTCCATTATAATTATACTCGTATGTAGCCATTTTTTCGTCTGTTGGATAAACAACTCCAGATTGAGTATAATCATTTATATAATGTTTTTTTATAAGTTTAGCTTTAACTATATGGTCTTTTTTTATTGCTGTATCTAAAAAATTTTTTTCAAAAAAGGATGATACATAACTTTCTTTAGATAAATAAATATCGGTGTTATTACAATAGCTATTGGAACGGCAAAGCAAAATGCTAAAATTAAATTTGTTATAGTTTCTGTATTCATAATTATCAATCCTTAATTATTAATTAAA
>OHRU01000875.1_pt1 | contig 11097 bp, 5 predicted proteins | sample 1578491 | NCBI WGS metagenome assembly OHRU01 (sample SAMEA3879565, study PRJEB24766) | human gut metagenome | biome: human-associated habitat; feature: feces | place: USA | collected 1985/1987 | reverse complement strand
CCCTCTTCCAGATTCTCCAGGAATGACTGCGGGAATGGTCTTACCTCATGTTTACCATCTACAAAGTATTGACCGACATCAGGATTTGTAGACTTCAGATAGGTACTTGTCAACTTCCCTGTACGCTTCAAATCATAGAACCGTACATACTCCCCACACAATTCTCTGGCACGTTCATCCAATACTGTTTCTACTGTTGCCGCACCGGACAGAGCCTTGGCACCGGCACGCTCACGAACCTGATTTATGTATTGCATCGCATTTGCTCCGCCATTTACGTAGATATCGGCCTCAGCAGCTATTAAGAAAACCTCAGGAGTACGCATCATAAAGGTAGCATTCAGATTTCCAAGACGCTTCTTGCTCAAGTTATTAACGTAATAATTGCTGCTGTTATGCTTCATCAACGACGGATAGAAACTGAGCCAAGGGCTGACTACATCCGTATTATCATAATCTCTGTGATAATCCATAATCACCGTGTTGTCCTCAGCATACAAATCCTTGTAGTCAACATACAGGATTTTTGAGTCCTTCTTTACCGCTACCTTTTCCGCATATCCGTCATCTCCCGGACGGATAAATTCGAGCGCCGCTTCACCAAACAGAATTTTGGTATACTGACGTACCAACTCACCGGTTATCGGATCAGGTACCATTGCTGATATTTCAGGAGAATCCAGATTCTTATCAAACTGCTTCACTTGTGATTCGCTCCATGCCTGACCTTTGTCTTTATTCCCTGTCCAGGAAGTTTGAAAATACTCATGATATCTGGGGTCCAAAGTGCCATCTTCCTGTACATACAAGTCCAACAGATATTTTGAAGGCATAAAACTTCCGCCTGCACGTCTGCCCCATATCTGATAATCGGACAAACCATCATATTCATTACCGGAATGTAAATCCGTCTTAAACTGAATGGCTGAGAAAGCTGTAAGCGGACAATAGAACTGCTCATCATTCTGGTTCATGATCCAAGCCTGGTTGCTTACACCTCCCACCACATAACGGTGTTTCCATAGGGCTTCCTTATTCTCAAAATTGTTGCTTTCAGCGAAAACTTCCTCTATATTATCATACATAGATACTCCCAGAGTCGCTCCTCCCGCTTTGCAGTCTTCCATCATTTCTTTGGCTACCTCTAAAGCCCGTTGTGCATACTTTTTAGAAGAATCATATTCTATGGATTGCAGACAGGCTCTGGCCAGCATACCCATTGCCGATTTTTTAGAAGGACGGGTAGTCCTTTCTTCCACCGGTAACCATTGTGCCGCAAACTCTAAGTCCGGAATAATACACTTCTCATAGATATCCAGCGGAGTATCTTTACCGGGATGTAAATCTACATTTTCTACTGGAGCCATTTGCAATTTCAAACCACCCAGTTGTTCCACCAGATTATAGTAATATACCGCTCTCATAAAATGAGCTTCCGCAACCTTTTTGTTTCTTTCCTCATCGGTAGTGAAAGGAACTTTATCAGCCTTCACAATTGCCTGATTGCAATAACAGATACCATCATAACAACAGTTCAACGTGTTAGCCATCATGTTATTAGCAAAGTCAGAACCCATACCATATTTCAGGTAGAGGTTATCACCATTTTTCTGTGAAGTCCAAATGTCTGTTCCCCCTTCAGTCATGAGCATGAACTGTCCATATCCATACAGTGCTCTTTCCATACCGAAATAAACATTATTAAGTATGGTTTGATAGCCCTCTACCGAAACGGACAACGCATCCATAGTGTATCCCGAAGGATTATATTCATCAAGTGTACAAGAAGCATTGCTTATCGTCACTGCCATTACTGTTACAGTCAGCCAGTTTTTTATTTTCGTAGTCATATCTATTCTTATTGAATTATTAGTTAAAAAGATACATTAAGTCCCAAGAGATAAGTTTTGTAAAGCGGGAAGGTATCAGAACCGTTGTTTTCAGGGTCTGTATGCTTCAATTCGCTCTTAAACGGCAGGACAAATACATTATATGCAGTTCCATAAATTCTACACTTTTCAATTCCCAGGCGCTTACACAGCTTGTTCGGGAAAGTATACCCTAAGGTTATGTTCTTTATCTTGGCATAAGAACCATCAATATACCTTAAAGACTCTATTCCCGTAGTACTGGCAATACCCGGCCGGGGGAAATAAGCGGTTTGATTCTCAGGAGTCCAGTAGTCAGTACCTTTGGGTTGGTTATTGTTTTTAGTAGAGTACCATCCGATAGTTTTACTATCTATCATTTGTCCATATCTTAGCATAACAAAAGCACTCAGATCAAAATTTCTATACTTAAATGTATTGTTTACGCCTAAGATGCCATCAGGCACATTAGAACCTAATATCTGAAGGTCACGTGTATTACTGTAAGTATGTACTCCACCGTCTCCCACAAGGTTTCCATTCTCATCTGTAGTGAATTGTTCCACTGTCTCTATTTTCACATAACCCGGTTGACACCCGTATTTTGCGGCTTCTTCCTCTTCGGCAGTTCCCCATATTCCGGCATATTTATAGTCATAGAATGTCTTGATAGGATGTCCTTCAAACAATTTCTTGGCAATAAGGTCACCGTCAGGCAGACTTACAATCTTTTCATCGTTGTGAGTATAGGATATGGATGAAGACCACTCGAAGTTCTTGTTCCGTATATTCACAGTGGACAACTGTATTTCATACCCCTTATTGCTGGTTTCACCAATGTTTTGCCAAGTAGTCATGGAAGATCCCCAGGCCGTAATAGCAGAAGTTATAGGTAATGTACGGCTGAATAAAAGGTCTTTTGTCTTTGAATCATAAAAGTCTACACTCAGATTGATGCGATTATTAAACAGCCCCAAGTCCACACCATAATTCCATTGGTATGTCTTTTCCCAACCAATAGACGGGTTTCCATAAGGAGAGACAAGTTGGCTCATAGAACTCAACACACCGTCGATGGAAACAGCCGAATAAGTCGCTGCTCCGGTCTGTGAAGAATAGGCTCCCATACCTCCGGAGTTACCGGTAACACCATAACTCAATCTGAGTTTTAAGTTACTCAGCCATTTTTCCGTACTCTGCATAAAAGGCTCTTGTGAGATACGCCATGCCAGTGCACCAGCAGGGAATGACTCCCACTTATGTCCATCAGCCAGATGGGATGCACCATCCCAGCGTGTGGTGAATGAAGCAATGTATTTATCCTTGTATACGTAATTGAAGCGCAAAGCATAAGACATCTTCTGATTCTGGGAGTAATAGGATTGTACACCATGTTTCGTAATCCCCGAAGCCATATTATGAAACAAATACGAATCAAGTGGTTGTCCGGAAGCTCGCATATTGTTGTAATCACTCTGTCCATGGCTCCATGAAGTCACACCGGTCAACGTCACTTTATGATCTTTGAGGAAGTCAAAGTTATAGGTCAGGATATTATCCCATAAGTAGCTATACCCATAATTGTTATTGATGTATGCATAAGGTGACGAATACCCGTTTTCAACTCCTTGCAAAGAATGTTCTCCAATATACTGTCCGTTACGTGAACTACTCAGCGTGGTACTGATCTGCGAACGGAATGAAAGTCCTTTTAATGGAATAATTTCCAGATACCCATTGACATTGGCATAAATCGTGCGGGTTTCATTGGCATACTGATTCTCTATTTCATCTCCGAATGGCGAGGTTTCTCCTTCGATAAATTCAACATTGATGTTGCCGTTATCATCATAGGGCTTACCCAGAGGAAATGCAGTCAACGATTTAGTGAAGATATTCTTGCCTCGCGAATTCTTGATTGTATAAGTAAGCGCTGAACTGGTACCTATCTTCAGCCATTTGCGAATGTCATAGTCCACATTAAACCTCATTCCGTAACGCGTCTGATTTTCATTAGAAAGCAAACCTTCCGTATTGTTATAGCTAAAAGAAGAATAGACCTTGATCTTATCACTTCCGCCCCGTATGGATAAGTTCACATCTTTCTGAGAAGCATTTCCTTGTGTAGCCTCATCAATCCAGTCTATCCATTGGTTATTCTCATAAGCCTGTTGTATGGCTTCAGAGTTATACATCTGAAAGAAATTTTCCGGATAATCACCATTCTTAGTACGGTAATATTCCCTCTGATACTGATACCACTCATCACCTATCATACCATGCACAAAGTTAGCTCCGCCCGAGATACTGTACTTTGTATCCAGATTCACAGTCACCTTTCCGGCGGCACCGCGTTTTGTAGTGATAATAATAACACCGTTGGCACCTGCCGAACCATAAATGGCAGTTGACGATGCATCTTTCAATACATCAATTTGTTCAATGTCACTCGGGTTCAGTCCGTCGATGCTACCGTTGGCAACTCCATCTACCACATAAAGCGGGGAGAAGGTTCCGGTAGTACCGATACCGCGGATATTCACCTTAAAGCCCGAACCCAGGAAGCCGTTGTTCTGCGTGATGTTGACACCCGGTGACTGGCTCTGCAAAGCGCCCAGGGCATCCACAGTGTTCAGCTTGGCTATGTCTTCTCCTTTTACTTGTACAGTGGCGCCGGTGACAAGTTTCTTTTTCTGTACACCGTAACCGACAACAACTACTTCATCCAGTAGTTCGGAATCTTCTGTAAGGGTGATTTTCATGTTGGCATCTGCTTTGGCTTCCTGCGTCTTATAACCGATGTAGGAAATGACCAGGGTGGCACCTCTTTTTACGTTTAGCGAGAATTTACCGTATAAGTCGGTGGTAACTCCATTGGTAGTACCTTTTTCCAAGATACTTGCTCCGATGATAGGCTCTCCATTCTGGTCGACAATGATACCGCGGGCTGTTTGTGCCTGCATCTGTTCTGTCACTCCGAATGAATTTTCCGAGTAGGTCTCTATTGCCATGATTTTGCTGCTTCCTATAAATAGGGAGGCGATGGCAATTGCTGTGAGGATTTTGTTGTTCGATGTTCCTCGTTTACGATTTTCATTCATAATAGATGTTTTTTGTTTAAGCTAATGGATCTCAAAATAAATAGGTTGAATAGAAGATGACACTAATAGTGTCTTGGGGCTTTCGGGTAAATCATAGGCATTCATTGTTTTTCTAAGGTTACTATATATAATATGGTATATTCTTGGTTAATATCAATGTGCTTTCCAGAGCTTCCGGATTGTTGTTATCAAATATAATCCTAATTTTCATTATTTAAAATATAGAATCGTATGTATTAAAATATGTTGTCCATTATTTTATTTGCTTAAGAAATTTGCGTGAATGAAATCTTGTTTGAGAGCAAACTTGGTTGCATGTTTTTGATTTTGTGCTAAAATCAGTTAATATATTGATTTTTATGCTGTTGGTTTGTGTTTTTTAAAACTATTGTAAATAATATTCTTGGTTTGGGAAATCTTATTTAAGTCTCGTTAACTAAATATGCACTGTCTGTAATTACTTCGAATAAAAAAAAGGAGCTTTGTCTTGCTTGAGTTTTAGTTAAAATATATGTTGTTTGTTCATTTGCAAAACTTGTTGTACCTTTGCAACCGGATTTAAAATGTATGATGCCGTGAATAGCGGTCGTGTATTCTAGAACACCACGTAAAAAACAGGAGTATGAAACAAAAAGTATCTGTACCTTTTATGTTGCTGGGCATTCTGTTCAATGTATGCTTGATTGCAGCCAATCTTCTTGAGACTAAAGTTATCCAGGTTTTTGGTATTACCGTAACAGCCGGATTGCTGGTCTTCCCGATTTCTTATATTATCAACGATTGCATAGCCGAGGTTTGGGGCTTTCGTAAAGCCCGCCTGATTATCTGGAGCGGTTTTGCCATGAACTTTTTTGTGGTAATGCTGGGACTGATAGCCGTGGCGTTGCCTGCCGCCCCTTTCTGGGATGGTGCCGCGCATTTCAATTTCGTTTTTGGAATGGCGCCCCGTATTGTCATAGCCAGTCTGACGGCATTCTTGGTGGGCTCTTTTCTGAATGCCTACGTAATGAGCCGCATGAAACTGGCAAGCAACGGGCGTAATTTCTCCGCACGTGCCATTTGGTCGACGGTGGTTGGTGAGACGGCAGACTCGTTGATTTTCTTTCCGGTGGCGTTCGGAGGAATCATTGCATGGCGGGAGTTGCTGGTGATGATGTGTATCCAGATTCTGCTGAAGTCCATGTACGAGGTATTGATACTGCCTGTGACTATCCGTGTGGTAAAAGCTATTAAGCGGATAGACGGTAGTGATGTCTATGATGAAGGCATCTCCTATAAAGTATGGAAAATAGGCGATATTTAAAGCCCCTTACCCGTAGTGAGGGGAAATCAGTTATTATGTCAAACAAATAATTAGCAATGCCCTCTCTGTTTCCCTCCCTACGGGGGAGGGCAAGGGGAGAGGCTTTTAACAAGATGAATAGGGACACTGCTTTGGTGGTATTCAGTGGCGGGCAGGACTCGACCACTTGCCTCTTTTGGGCAAAACGTGAATTTAAGAAAGTGTATGCGCTGAGTTTTCTGTATGGACAGAAACATCAGAAGGAAGTGGACTTGGCGAGGGCCATTGCCCGTAAGGCAGGTGTGGAGTTCGAAGTAATGGATGTTTCCTTTATCGGCCGGCTGGGACATAACTCATTGACAGATGCCGGCATGGAGATGGACCAGGAGAAGCCGGCAGACAGCTTTCCGAATACTTTTGTGCCGGGACGCAATCTGTTTTTCCTGAGTATAGCCGCCGTTTACGCCCGCGAGCGGGGGATTAATCATATTGTGACGGGGGTGTCGCAGACCGATTTCAGCGGTTATCCCGATTGCCGGGATGCTTTCATCAAGTCGCTTAACGTGACGCTGAACCTGGCTATGGACGAGCAATTCGTACTGCACACACCACTGATGTGGATTGACAAAGCGGAGACCTGGGCGCTGGCAGACGAGCTTGGAGTGCTCGAACTTATACGTCACGAAACGCTGACTTGTTATAACGGTATCCCGGGAGATGGTTGTGGACACTGCCCGGCATGCACGTTGCGCAGAGAAGGATTGGAAAAGTTTTTGGCTTCTACTAAATGAGGCACACTTGTATCACTAAAAATATATGGCTATGACAGAATTGAAAGACCAACTTTCCCTTTTGGGGAGAAAGACAGAATACCGTCAGGACTATGCCCCCGAAGTATTGGAGGCATTTGATAACAAGCATCCCGGCAATGACTACTGGGTGCGTTTCAACTGCCCCGAATTCACCAGCCTCTGTCCCATCACGGGGCAACCGGACTTTGCAGAAATCCGTATTTGCTATATCCCCGATGTCAAGATGGTAGAGAGCAAGAGTTTGAAACTCTACTTGTTCAGCTTCCGCAATCATGGTGCTTTCCACGAGGATTGCGTGAACATCATAATGAAAGACCTCATTCATTTGATGAACCCTAAGTATATTGAGGTGACGGGTATCTTCACCCCGCGCGGAGGCATCTCCATTTATCCGTATGCCAATTACGGACGTCCCGGCACGAAGTTCGAGCAGATGGCAGAGCATCGTTTGATGAACCGTGAATGAGGACTGTTTTTGAAGGCCTCCGTAAATAATAAAGGGAGGCTTTGGGAGCAAATGATTGTTGCGCCGCTATATTTTATATTCTTGCTTACTAAAAACTATTCGTCCGACATATGTTTAATTATCGTCCAACAGCTATCGGACGATAATTAAACATATGTCGGACGATAATGTAACGACTGTCGGACGAATAGTCTTTAGTCAATGAAACATTAACCTGCTACCATCTTGGAAAGAATCTTTCCTATAGAGGATAGTAGGGGATGACTTTTGCAAAGATATAGACGATTCTTTAATAAAAATAGCGCCTTTTCCCAAAGACGCTATTCCCTCTTTATGACTTATTCACTACAAAGGGTTATTTTATTCTTTTGTAGCCATAGACAGCAAGGTTACCCAGTTCTTCTTCGATGCGCAATAGTTGGTTGTACTTCGCCATGCGGTCGGAGCGGCTCAGAGAACCGGTCTTGATTTGTCCGCTGTTGGTGGCAACGGCAATGTCTGCAATGGTGGCGTCCTCGGTTTCGCCGGAACGGTGAGAAGTCACTGTGGTATAACCGTGGCGGTGTGCCATTTCGATAGCATCCAGCGTTTCACTGAGTGAACCGATTTGATTGACTTTGATAAGGATGGAATTGGCGCAGCCCATGGCAATACCTTTTTCAAGGAATTCCACGTTAGTCACGAACAGGTCGTCGCCAACCAGCTGGCAACGGTTGCCGATGCGTTCGGTCAACTTCTTCCAGCCTTCCCAGTCGTTTTCGCTCATGCCATCCTCGATGGAGTCAATCGGGTAGTTATTAATCAAATCTTCCAAGTAAGCTATTTGTTCGTCGGCAGTACGTTTTTTACCATTTTCGCCTTCAAAGATGGAGTAGTCATAGATACCGTTCTTAAAGAACTCGGATGAGGCACAGTCCATACCGATTTTCACATCCTTGCCCGGTTCGTAGCCGGCAGCCTTGATGGCGCTCATGATGGAGTCCAGCGCATCTTCTGTTCCTGCCAGTGCCGGTGCAAAACCGCCTTCGTCGCCTACAGCAGTGCTGAGGCCGCGGTCGTGCAACACTTTTTTCAAGGCGTGGAATACTTCGGCTCCCATGCGCAGGCCTTCACGGAAGGAAGAGGCGCCTACCGGCCGAATCATAAATTCTTGGAAAGCGATAGGAGCGTCGCTGTGTGAACCTCCATTGATGATATTCATCATCGGGACCGGCATTACGTAGGTATTTACTCCACCGATATATCTGTATAAAGGTATATCGAGATAATTGGCGGCGGCTTTGGCTACTGCCAGTGAGACACCCAGAATGGCGTTGGCACCCAGCTTGGATTTGGTAGGCGTGCCGTCCAACTCAAGCATCTTGTGGTCGATGGTACGCTGTTCCAGTGACGACCAGCCAATCAGTGCCGGTGCGATTATCTTGTTGACGTTTTCTACTGCTTTTAGTGTACCTTTACCACCGTAGCGTTGCTTGTCGCCATCGCGAAGTTCCAGCGCTTCGTGCTCGCCGGTAGAAGCACCGGAAGGCACTGCTGCGCGTCCCATAACACCACATTCCAGAATAACGTCCACTTCTACTGTGGGATTGCCGCGTGAATCAAGGATTTCACGGGCTACAATCTTTTCAATTTTCATACTTAAACTTTAATAATTTATTGTCCGTTGTCTTGTTTTAATTTGCAGCAAAGGTCGTACAAAAAGGCATATTGGGCAATACCTATAAATAGGGGTTTTTCATTTCCCGGCTCCTCTTTTTTTAGATTTATTATTGATAATACCTATCAATGGTGATTGCATAATATGATATATACGATAAATCCACTCCATATAATTACCTACAATAAGTGATTGCACAGCTGGCTGTTAATAATGACCTTTGCACCGGTTTACTAACAACATTATAATTATTATAAAATTGAAAGCATATACACTTAAATTCTCGCTGCTGTTTTTCCTTCTGTTGGCTTCTCTGTCTGTACATGCGCAGAGGAGAGGAGGGATGATTTCGGGTAGAATCATTTCTACGGAAAAAGAAACGGTGGATTTTGCGACTGTTTATCTGAAAGGGACGAGTTATGGAGGAACCACGAATCAGGAAGGCCTCTATCACATCAAGGCGCCTGCCGGCGACTATACGCTGGTGGTGTCTGCCGTAGGTTATACAAAGGTGGAGAAAAAGGTGAAACTGGTCAATGATGAGCGGATGAAGCTGAACATAACCATCGCTCCCGAAACGCAACAGCTGGACGAGGTGACTATCGTTTCTACCGGAGTAAGCCGGGTGAAGAGGTCGGCATTCAATGCTGTGGCAGTCGATACAAAGGAACTCCAGAACACCACGAAGAATCTGAGCGATGCCTTGACCAAGGCTCCGGGCATGAAACTCCGTGAGTCGGGTGGGGTAGGTTCGGACATGCAGTTGATGCTGGACGGTTTTAGCGGAAAGCACGTCAAGGTGTTCATTGACGGTGTGCCGCAGGAAGGTGTGGGAAGCTCCTTCAGCCTGAACAATATTCCGGTGAGCTTTGCCGACCGTATAGAGGTATATAAGGGTGTAGTTCCCGTGGGCTTCGGTACGGATGCCATTGGCGGTGTCATCAATATTGTTACCAACAAGAAAGCCGGAACTGGTTTCCTGGATGCTTCTTATTCTTACGGCTCGTTCAATACCCACCGCTCATACGTTAACTTCGGACAGACTTTCAAGAACGGTTTCAGCTATGAAATCAATGCCTTTCAAAACTACTCGGACAACGATTATCATGTAGATGCGCCGGTAAAGGATTTTGAGACGGGCAGTTTCAACGAAAGTGAGAAGGTGCGCGTGAAGCGTTTCAATGATACTTACCACAACGAAGCCATTGTGGCCAAAGCGGGTATTGTGGACAAAAGTTGGGCAGACCGGCTGATGTTCGGTTTCACCTATTCGCACATGTACAAGGACATACAGACCGGTGTACGCCAGAAGACAGTCTTCGGAGAAAAGCACCGCTTCGGCCATTCACTAATGCCTTCGATGGAATACAGCAAACGCAACTTGATAATCAAGGGGCTGGATATGGTGTTGACAGCCAACTACAATCGCAATGCCACTACGAATGTGGATACTGCCCGCTATGAATACAACTGGCTTGGTGAGAAACATCCGCTGAACAGTCCCGGCGAACAGTCCCGCCAGTATTCCCGTGCCGATAATGACAATTGGAACGGTACATTGACCTTGAATTACCGCATTGCCAGAGTCCACATGCTGACTTTCAATCATGTGTTGAGTGCATTCCAGCGTGATAATACTTCACTGTTGGCGGTGGAAGAACAGACGGATGCCATTGCCAAGCAGACCCGCAAGAATATCTCCGGTTTGTCATACCGCCTGATGCCTTCCGAAAAGTGGAACTTCTCGGCATTCGGCAAATACTACCGCCAGTATGTGGCAGGACCTATGGCCGAGGATGATACCGGTAGTAATTATGTACGCACCAGCCGTACGGTAGACTCTTGGGGATATGGTGCTGCCGGAACCTACTTCATCCTACCCGGCTTGCAGGCGAAGCTCTCTTATGAAAA
>OHRU01000861.1_pt1 | contig 11205 bp, 10 predicted proteins | sample 1578491 | NCBI WGS metagenome assembly OHRU01 (sample SAMEA3879565, study PRJEB24766) | human gut metagenome | biome: human-associated habitat; feature: feces | place: USA | collected 1985/1987 | reverse complement strand
ATCGTCGGTCAGAAAGCGGCTGTCGGTGCGCGGGTAGGTAACCGATGATGGAAACTGCCCGGTCACGCCGGTGGTTCAAATGCTGCAAGGCAAATGGAAACTCCAAATTCTCTATGAACTATGCATCAAGTGTCCCATGCGGTTTGGGGAACTGAAAAAAGTGCTTAAACCCATTACCAACACAGCCCTGACCAACGCGCTGAAAGAATTAGAAGCGGACGAGTTGGTGCAGCGCATCCAATACAACGAGATGCCCTTGCGAGTAGAATACTCCCTAACACTGAAAGGGCAAGATTTGCTGCCGGTATTTTATGCCATTATGCAGTGGGGAATAAAATATATCCCTTGAATTTCTAAAACAAATGATTTCAAAAAGTTACTGGTGTAATTTACCCTTGACAAATCTCGTCACAATGCTCCTTTGACTTCGACCAGCAACTTTTTCATCAGTTTTTGCTTTCCTTCTTCATCAGATGGGCAAAGTTGGTTGTAGTCATAACAAAGATCCTTTGTCCGAGCCAGATCATCTGATAGCTCTTTAGATCATTCGCGTCATGAAGCATTTGCTTCAGCATTTTTTCCTTTTCTGTCATTCTGGCTCACCCTCATCTCCGAAAGGTCCGAATTTAGGACTTATCGTACCATAACGCAAAAGTGTTTGCTACTGAAATTGCCGACAGGGATATCTACGTATTAGCAGAAAAAGTGACCGCGCAGGGAGTGCTGCTCGGCAACCTCAGAAAGCGGCAAATGAGCCCTTTTGACAAGCGGCCGTCCAGCGTTTCAGCAGCACGCAAAGCGCGCCGAGGGTAGTGATACCACCCCTACCTCGCACACGCACGCATGGCATACAAGTCACAATTTCGACAGAAGTGAAAAAAGATCACGCAGCCCAGCGGGGCCGCGACGCCTTCGGAACAGCGACGCGCATAAGCGCATCGCTGTTCCGAAGGCTTTCTGCGTTCTTCAGGAGCGTCTCCGACCAAGACCCAAAAGCGGCAAAGTTTGCCGTTCTAAACCCCGGCCACGCAGGGTTTCCGAAACGTGCGGAACGCTCCGAGGGTAGTGATAGCACCCCCAACTGAAACGCCCCCTGTTTTGCCGTGTGTGCCCTCGTGTGCGATCCTTTGAGCAGGGCCGAGTGTGTACCCACTTTCGCCCGTGAAAGCAAACGTAGGCCGTTTGTGCGAGAAGTTGAAAAACGGCTTGAGATAGAGCCGTGGCGGTAACTTTGCCGGATTTTCTCCCTTTGCTGATGGTGAGGGTTCACAGAGAACCGGGAAATGTATGTATATAAAAGCGTGACGGAATAAAAGGGATTTCACTGGTAGCGCAAAGCCGCATTGTGGCCGAGGGAGAGAAGGCCCGTGTTTCGGCGTGTGGGACGTTGTGTGCGATCCTGTTGGCAAAGGCGAGCGTGTACCCGCTTTCGTCTGTGAAAGCGAACGTGGGCCATTTGTGCGAGAAGTTGAAAAATGGGATGAGAAGCGGTTTGGAACAGCATTGTGGCGGTAACTTTTTGGCGATATTTGCGGGAACGCTTTTGGACGAAAAGCCGAACTTTACAGGAAGGTTTTTCGGGTGGCGAAGGTCGTTCGATTTTAGTACAAGATAAAGAGAGGTGCCCCTAATTGGGCCCCTCTCAGCCTCAAAGCCCCGCAGTGCGGGGCTTTCCGAGGTTTTGAAACCGCAGTCTAAGGTGCACCTTGAGAGGTGTTTTCGCGGTCTTGGGTGAACGTGAGGGGCATCAGACCCCAGCAACAGCGGATTTTTCGAGGTGACCATTCCGCAGTCGATCAGCAAAACCGCCGTTTTTGACCACTCGAAAAAGTGATTCCAAGTAAGAGCGGTTTTCGGCGCAGATCGTACATATTTTGAGCCGCTGTAGACAATGAAAAGGGATTTTTATTCGTTCAAAAATCGCACCGCTGAAACCAAAGAGAACGCCCCGGCAACGCAAGAATTGCGTCGCCATAGACAAAGATAGAGCATCCCTTTCAAATGATAACTTTCTGATAACAGTTCGGTTTTCCGGTAGCTTTTCCCTCTTGGTTACGGTATTGTTCGTTGTCGAAAGGGGCTGATTTTATGCCAAAACGACGAGCAAACGGCGAGGGAAATATCCGAAAACGAAAGGATGGCCGCTGGGAAGGCCGCTACACAGCGGGCTATGACCCGGAGACCGGAAAGCGGATTATCAAGAACGTGTTGGGGAAAACGCAAGCCGAGGTCAAGGAAAAGCTCAAGGCTGCGATCAGCGAGAGCCAGCGGCTGGACGTAACCAAAGCCGGGACTTACACGGTCAGTTCATGGGTGCGGACGTGGTACGAGGTCTACGCCGAGCCGCGCATCCGGCCAAACACAAAATCCTACTACACCAACTACATCGAGAACCACATCATTCCCGGAATTGGCAGCGTCCCTCTGGACAAGCTGACCACCATTCAAATCCAGCGGTTTTACAACAACCTCCAAAAAAGCGGACGAGTCCAGCGCAAAAACTTCCCCGAACTCAGGGACAAAAGCCTCAGTCCCAGAGTGGTGCGGGGCGTCCACACGCTGCTGCACAACTGCTTGGAACAGGCGGTGGCCGAGCGGCTGATCCTCGCCAACCCCGCCCAGGGCTGCAAGCTGCCGCAGCTCGAAAAAAAGGAAATGAAGATCCTGCCGCAGGAGAAAATCGGGATGTACCTTGCCGAAGCGGAAAAGAGAGGATTGCTGGCGGCCTTCTATTTGGAGCTGACCACCGGTCTGCGGCGCGGCGAATTGTTGGCGCTCCAATGGACGGACTTGGACGCGGAGAGCAAAATGCTTGCCGTCACGAAACAGGTGAACCGCATCAACGGCGAACTGGTGGTCAGCCCACCGAAAACACGCAACTCTGTGCGGACGCTGGCTCTCCCACAGCAGGCGGTCGACCTGCTGATCGCCGAGCACAAAAAGCATTCTCGCAATCCGTATCTGTTCCCATCACCAAAAACCGGAACCATGTATGACCCGGACGCCTTCCGCCGGACGCACGATAAAATTCTGAAGGCCATCGGCGCGGAACACATCCGGTTTCATGACCTCCGCCACACCTTCGCCACGCTGTCATTGAAAAGCGGAGTGGACGTAAAAACGCTCTCCGGCGCGCTGGGACACTACTCAGCCGGGTTCACGCTGAACACCTACACCCACGCCACGGCGCAGATGAAACAGGACGCCGCCGACACCATCGGCGTGGTCATCAGCCAGCAGATGCGGTAAATGCGGCAAAAAAACACAGGGCCGGACAGGAAAATTCCTGTCTGGCCCTGTCCGGTACTTTCCGGCCCTTTCCCCGTGTGGGTCAGCGTGTGAGTCTTGAAGAAACGGCAAAAATTAAGCGCCCAAAAAAGTTGCGAGTTACGAAAGAAAATCACCGGAATCAAGCGATTCCGGTGATTTTTGGTGGAGACTACTGGACTCGAACCAGTGGCCTCATGCGTGTGAAACATAGGCGCATATCTGCCGCAGCCCCTCCGCGCCCAGACGGCCAAAGCTCCAGCCGAGGCCGCAGTTGTTGTAGACGTATGAAACGAAGCCGGAACAGTCAAAGGATGTAGACGGTGAGCTGCCGCCCCAGACGTAGGGGAACCCAAGATACTTTTCCGCTTCCTTGATGATGGCGGCGAACTGTTCGTCCTCCAATGCTTCCGGTGGAATCTCATACTTTGGATACTCACTTCCATAATACCTGCCGACATAGGAAGAGCTTCCGAACAGGTCAGGCCGGTTGCCCAGCGTGCCCATGTACATGGCATAGAGGGAAAGCTGCTCCTGCGACATGATGTAGACCGGAACATGACTGAGGTTGAAGTTTTCCAGCTTTACGGTGCAGATGTAATAGGTGTACGGTACCTCTACCTCGTATTCGTATTCCTCCGTGACCCAATCCTCCAACTCGTAGTCATAATAGGTGTAGCTGCCGGTTCTGATCTCCATGCGGTATCTGGTTTCCGTCTCCACGGTCTCCGTAAGGATGTACTGTTTTTCAAAGAGCATATCCAGAATCCCGCCGACCTCGCTGATCGTCCATTCTCTGCCCATCAGCGCGGTGATTGCAGAAATCAGAACATACGGGTCGTGTTCGATATCGTCCAGTTCATAGTGGTATTCATCGTAATCATGCTCGGCTTCGTAGTTGTCCAGCCTCGCCTGTAATTCTGCCTCCATAGCGCAATATTGCGCCTCAGCCGCCAGCATGTCCTCGTCCAGAGACGGATAGGTGGAAGCGGCAATGGAAGAGCTTGCGCCCTGGAACATCAGGGAACAGGAGGAAAACAGGTTGGTGAACAACAGGAAAACCGCTGCAATCAGGCCGACAATAAGGAATCCTTTCTTGTGCTTGGCAACAAACTCACCGGCTTTCTTTCCGGCCTCTGCGCTTTTCTCTGCCGCTTTTTTCGTAATTTCCGACGCTTTGACTGTATTCGCTGTGCCACGCCCGGCTTTTGTGGCGGCGTACTCCCGCTTGATCGCGCGTTTCTGCTGCCAGCGGGAATACGGATTGGAGGAAAAGCCGCCGTTCTGCTGCGAAAACTCCTGATTCAGCGCTTTCACATTGGCCTTGTCTGCCTTTTTCTCCGCCCGGTGCGCCTTGCGGTATGGCTGAAGCTCGTGGGCGTGATGAATCTCACGCCCCACCTGATAGACACTCTCGGCATCTTCCGTCAGCGTATTGGCAGCGTCCACACCGGCGTTGTCGCCGTCATTGCTCTGCCGCACTTTCCGGTGAACACCGTGCAGCACCGTGTCACCGGAAACCTTCGCCGCGTGGCTGAGCTTGGAGGGCGGCTTCTTTTCCTCAAAAGAAAGGCGTGTCGTGATCTTCCCATCGGAATACACAACACGCTGTTTAACCTCTTTCTTCGGAACCTTCGCTTCGGCCTTTTCCAGCTTCTTGATTTGTTTGTCTGCTTTCTGGATGGCAGGCGCAAGCTCCGGGGAAGCACGCTCCTCCTCGGTAAATTGCAGCCTGGGTGCACGTTTTGCCATAGAACATCACCTCACTCTCATGGAAATGGATTCTTTTATGCGATCTCACCCAGCATGGAAAGAAACAGCGCCTTGCCCTTGGGCGTCACCAGCGTGTACACCCCCTGATGCCCGTTGACGGCGATGTAATCTTTTACGAAAAACAGGCCGTCATCCGCTGCTTTGGCATAGGGCATGAGTCCGCCGGAAGGGGCGCGGTAAAGGTAGCGCTTGCGGATAAGAAAAGCGGTGAACATCTTTTCCGGCACCTTCAATTCCTTTGCCGTGGCGCGAATATTGGTGCAGCTTTCCGGGTGGATGAACGCATCGTAGTAATCCGCCTTGGGCTTGGCGCGGTCAAGCTCCTGCCGCAGCCGCTCGTTTTTCTGCTGTTCTTCCAGCATCCGGCGTGCAAACTCATAGATCAGATTGGGATTCTCCAGCACCTGCTCCAACAGGGATTTCGTCATATACCCGCCGTACTTGCGGATCGCCGGAATGACCTCGTGGGTGATCCAGCGCTTGAACGCCTTTGCCTCCGGCTTGCGGGAACCGAGAATCAAGGTATAGAGGCCGGGTTCGTTCACAGCGTTTACCGGAAGCCCGTTGCTGGCACCCTCGATTGAAACGAGGGTGCGCTCGTCTGCATCCAGACGACGCATAGCATCGGTGGGATTCCCAATCTCCAACGCCCGGCACACATCGACTGCCACAAACCACGGTTCACCGTCGATGGTCAGCGTTCGGATTTTGCCAAAGGCCGCGTTTTCAAAGGTCATCAGTTTATTATCCATGTTTCGTCTGTCCTCCTTGCTGCGGTCAGGAAGATACTTCCTGCGGCTTTGTCGTGAGTACCCGATACAGCTCCGTGTCCTTGGGAAAACGGTCTACGAAGGGCAGAATGATATTCCCATAAAACAAAAGGCCCTCGCCTTCACCGGAGTGGGTGACATACGAGAGCTGGTGCGGGGAGATATTGAGCTGCTTTGCAAGAATCTGCCGGTCTCCGCTGGCCTGATTGAGCATATAGATATAATCCGAGTTTTCGAAGATATTCTCCACTTCTCTGGAAGAGAGCAGATCTTTGACGTTTTGGGTGACTCCAGTCGGCATCCCGCCCCATTTCCTAAATCTCTTCCAAATCTCAATGGTATAGCTTGCCGTCTGCTCCTCTTTGAGCAAAAGGTGCATCTCGTCGATGTAGTAGCGTGTGGATTTGTGCGCCTCACGGTTGACCGTCACTCTGTTCCATACCTGGTCTTGGACGATCAACATGCCGATTTTCTTGAGCTGCTTGCCCAATTCTTTAATGTCATACGCCACCACACGGCTGTGAATATCTACATTGGTCTGGTGGTTAAAAACATTGAGGGAGCCAGTGACATAGATTTCCAGCGCCGTTGCGATGTATTGCGCTTCCTTCTCATCCTGTTTCCGCAACTCCTCATAGAGATCACCGAGGATGGGCATGTTCTCCGGGCGCGGGTCATTGAGATAGTTCCGATAGACCAGCCGCACACAGCGGTCGATGATGGTCTTTTCTACCGGCATAAGGCCGTCCTTGCCGCCCACAATTAGCTCACACAAGCTGAGAATGAAATCGGATTTCAGCGACAGTGGATTTTCATCGTCCGAATAGTTGAGGTTCAAGTCCATGGGATTGATATAGTCCGTAGAGGTAGGCGAGATTTTAATAACCTGCCCGTGCAGGTGCTCCACCAGTGGGCCGTATTCCGCCTCCGGATCGCAGATGATGATATCGTCGTCCGTCACCAGAAAGACGTTTGCGATCTCACGCTTGGCGCTGAAGCTCTTGCCGGAACCGGGCGTGCCCAAAATCAGGCCGTTCGGATTCTTCAGGAGCTTTCTGTCTACCATGATGAGGTTATTGCTCAGGGCATTGATGCCGCAGTACAGCGCCTCTTTGCCGGTCTGAAACAATTCCTGGGTGGTAAACGGAACAAAAATGGCAACACTGGAGGTTGTAAGCCCACGCTGGATGGTGATCTCGTTCAGCCCCAGCGGGAGACTGCTCATCAGCCCTTCTTCCTGCCGGAAGTCCAATGTTGTCAACTGGCAGTTGTACTTCTGCGCAATGGAATTGGCCTGAAATACGTTGTTTTTGAGCTGCTGCATGGAGCCTGCGGTATTCAGGATGATAAAGGTCAGAAGGAACATGCGCTCATTCCGGCTCTGAAGCTCCTGCAAGAGCTTTTTCGCTTCATTGCCATAGGTTGCAAGGTCAGACGGAATAATATCCATATCGTACCCGGCGCGGATGGCCTTTTTCTGTTCTTCAATCTTCATCTTATCGAGATCGGTGATTTTGCGCTTGATGGTCTTGATGGCCTTGACCTGATCCACCGACTGAATGTGCATGGACACGATTACGGAACTTTCCATATCCAAGAAGTCTGCCAGCATACGGTCGTTCAGTTCCGGTGCGAGAATCTGCAAGAACGATGCGCGGCCGTATTTCTTTCCAACGGCAAAGCTGCTGCCGGTTCGGAACTCAAAGGAGCTGGGCGCGATGAAGTCCTTGACGGAAAGGCCGGAGGGGGCAAGCCAGTCCCATGAGAACCGGAACGGCTCCTGCTCGTCCATGTGAAGAACATCGTGCATCAGCTTGAGCCGGTCGTGTCCGTTCAGCGGCTCTGCCTGCACACCAAGGCGCTTGAAGTTGTTGAGAATGTCGATCTCAATACGCTCCAGCCGGGGCTTTGCGGTTTTCAGATTCTCTGCCTCCACGCCAAAGGTAATGAATTTGGTCTTGACCAGCCCATTATTGCCGCGGGCAAGCTGCGTTTGCAGCATCTTTGTGTACTCCGTGCGGAGCTGGTTGAACGCATCTGCCCGCGGCGGGATAGCAATGGTCTGCGCGTAGCTGTCCTTGTTAGCGGCGAGGTTTACGAAGGAGAGCTGAAAATGGATGGAGCTGTCAAAATAATTGAGGAAGTCGCACCACGAATCGAAGATCGCGGTCTTGTCCTCGTTCTGGTTGAGCTGATAATTGATGTCCTGAAACTGCACCGTTTTGCTGTAATAGTTGTCTGTCACCCGGCAGATGCCGTCCGGGAACATCCGCTGAAAGGGAATGGAATCCTGCGCCGATTTATGCCGTTTGTCCGTATTCTTCGCTTTGGCAATGGCAGCTTCAATCTGCTTTCTGTCGGCGCGGCTTAACTTTGTTTTTTCCTGAGACAATGCGGTAAACCTCCTTATCCAGAATGTCCTGCCGCTGCAATACGGCATAAAAATTGTCTGTCTCATAAGGCCGCACCTTGGGGCGGATGAAACAGACCTGAACAATATTTTTGATGATCTTCTCCAGCGGCAGGCCATTTTTCTCGTACAAGGCGAAAAGAAAGAACGGCAGCATGACCACGATCATGCAGATCGCCGCTGCGCTGTTGGAAAGGCTCTGCCGGAGCAGGAAGAACAGCGGCACGCCCACCGCTGCGCCGCTGCCGAAGCAAACGAGCTGCCGCTTGGTCAAGTTGAAGAGGACTTTGGTCTTTACGGCGTTCAAGTCCTTTGGGACGGGTACATAGGCCACTTGCAATCACCTCCGTCAGTGGCTGTTGAACAGGCTCTTGGCAAGAGAACCGGTCTTAAAAAGTGTGAAGCACAAAAGCACCGTATAGCCCATACAGCTCCAGATGGCCGTGGAAATATTCGTATCCACGATCATGTTCTGTACAAGCACAGCGTAGATGGCGACACAGATGATAATGAGGAAGCCCTGAAAGCCGAGGGCGAACAGGCTCCTGAGATAGTTCTGTCCCATCTGCCCCCATTCCCGGTTCATTGCCGTCGCCATGGGGATCGGGGCGATGGAGGTCACAAGATAGATTTCTATCATGCGCCCGTACACGATGATGAAGATGCAGATGTTCAGCGCGTTCATGGTGAGCTTCACGATGGTGGCTTGCAGCCACAGGCCGAGCAGAGACCAGACCTCCATTTCATTGAGCCGTGCTTCCAAATCTGCAAGACTACTTGCCAGATCAAGGCTGACATTGCCGACCACAACGCCAGAAGCGTTGTTGACCACGCTCTGCGCCACATCGAACACGCCCATAACGATATTCCAGGTGTTGCTGACAATGAGCACCGCACAGGCCGTTTTGAACACCCATTTGAAGATGAACCAAGTATCGACTTCTCCGTGCATGTTGTTTTTGTCCGTAATGATCTGAATCAGCTCCATGGTCATTACGATGGCGAGGATCACACCGGCAATGGGCAGGATAACGTTGTCTGAGAGGCTGCGGATCATATTGTAAATGCCGCCGTTCCAGCCCTGCGGCGTTGCGCCGACCTGACCGGCGATCTCTCCGACTCTTGTGTTCACGGTATCAAAGAGGCCGGACAGCGCATCCTTGATGCCGCCGATCAGGATTTCCTTGAGCCAATCGGTGAATTTCTGCCATATTAAGTCCAATCGATTTTCCCTCCTTCCGTTGGCTCTCCGCATACCGGCGAGAGCCGTATAAGATTACTGCACTCGTTTTCATTCTCATGTGCACCTGAAAATGAACCAAGTCGCAGAATAGCCGGTTGCCCGACTATGTATCAGGCGGGCAATGCCGCCTGCAATCAGTTATGTGTGTTGAGCGCCCGAAACACCTGCACTTCCAGATCGAGGCGCGGAGCTTCCGCGTTGCAGCATGGCAGCGCCCCGTCTGCGGGAAGCAGATTCTCCCGCACAAAATACTCCCGAAGGGCAGCTCTGGACAGTGCGCCGAAGTTTCGGATTTGTGCAGATGAGCACAGGAAAATGAGCACTTCGCGGACGGTCTTCACACCGTTCCGGCTAAGCGGGTTGCGAATCTTAGCGGGCAGATACAGGGCGTCCAGTCCCTGATAATACAAATGCGTCGGAGAGGTAATGCCGCAGCGTTCACGATAGATTTGTTCCTCCATCTGGAGCTGCTGCCGCAAATATGCGGTTCGCGCTTCAAAGCCGTCTGTGATGTAGTACAGCCATGCGGGATTTTTGCACAGCCAGCACAGCGCGTCCCGGATAATGCTTCTCGTCCGGCTCTCCGAGAGGTTATAGTGCAGGCCAATCGCCTTATAGCCGATGCCCTCGCAGAAATACTCTCGGAGCACGATCTGTTCACGTTCCGAGAGGGCGGACAAGGCGTATTCCAGCCCCTTGCGCTGGTCATCCGTCAGCGCGTCATAGGAGATCATGCGCTGCGTTTCTTCGTTGAGATGCAGGACAAAAAGCAGATTTTCGGGGTAGCTGTATCTTCTGGGCATCTGTGTATCCTCCTAAAAAAGTAAAAAGTCGTTGTATGTGGAACGTTCAGAGCGAAGGAGCAGCCCGTCAATATAGGCTACTCCCTTGCTTCTGAATGGGGATGCAAGGGCGACATCAGCCGCCCTTGCATATCTGCCGGTGTTTAGCCAAAAAGTCCCGTGAGCAGCGGCACCAGCAGAAGGCCAACCAGGGCGACGCCGCCACCGGCCATGAGCTGTTTCATGCCCTGGCTTTTAGCCCCCGGATTATCATTTCCGTAGCCCTCCAGCAGGTTAATGACGCCCCAGATTCCGAGACCTGCGCCAAGTGCGATGACGAGGGTCTGAAGAACATCGACAGCAGAGTTAAAGAAATCCATAAACGTGTATGCCGGAATATGCGGGATATTGGGTTAGAAGTGAGTTCTCACAATGCAAGCGCCGGAACGAAAACCGCTGTGCGGCTCCCGATTCCGGCGTCTCCTTTCAATTTTTAATTGTTTTTGTTCGTTCCGGCCTTGCAGTATGAGCCGGTGTCTTCTGTCTGTCATGGTGTATCAAGCCTCCTGCCTTGATAAATCTTTATGAAAAAGCGGGCTGTTCACCCGCTGCTTCATCCGCTTCGGACACATCTACCTCAAAAACATTGTAAGCCTCGTCCTGTTTCGGCTTGAGCCGGTGAGAGAGGAACTTTTCAATGTCAAATTCATTTTTGGGGTTTGCATCCGACAGGTATTTGTAATTCCTGTGCTGCGTGATATCAAACTTATTGGACAGAAACGGCCGCACGCCGCGAAGCTGCAAGATGCACTTGGAGCCGTCCAGCACGGCAAGCTCATCCACCGTAGCGAGGTCTTTGCCGAGCTTCTGGTAGTTAAGACTGTGGGAGACCTCGCGGCCACGGCTTTCGCCGGTGTTGAAAGTGTCGATGGTCTCTTTCCCCAGCGCCTGATTCAGCTC
>OHRU01000852.1_pt1 | contig 11315 bp, 10 predicted proteins | sample 1578491 | NCBI WGS metagenome assembly OHRU01 (sample SAMEA3879565, study PRJEB24766) | human gut metagenome | biome: human-associated habitat; feature: feces | place: USA | collected 1985/1987 | reverse complement strand
ATAGGCCGTATATGCCGGGGGCGTACATTGTTGGTCATCGCACACCGCCTGTCGACCGTGAAGAATGCCGACCATATCATCGTGCTGCGCCATGGTTGCGTGGTGGAATCCGGCACACACAAGGAACTCGTGAGTAAGAAAGGGTATTATTGGGAATTAGTCAAAAACCAACTGGAACTGGCCGAATCATGAAAGAGAGGAACACCATACATGCTTTTTTACTGCACTACGGCATTTCTACCGTATTGTTATGTATGTTAGTGGCCATTGTCGTGATGTTGAACACGGTGGACATCAACCAGAAAGTAACGGCCGACCTCCTGAAGGAAAAAGGGGAATATAAGGCTTATGTGGTCAAAAACACTTATCTTTCCTTGGACAAGGGAGGCTCCCTGACCATAGATGCCATGGAGGGGAAGAAGCTGACGTTTACCATACAGTCTGTCATGGAAGAACCGGATTATTATGTGGTCTGCATGACACCTGATGTCCGGACTGCCGTGGAAAAGGCTTTTGGAGGTAATTCCAAACTGTCCGGCTATGTCTATACCCATAAGGTGAAACTGTGGCATCTGGTATTTTCCAAAATCTCTTTAAACAAAAATACGTTATGGTGAATGGTTTTTCGGTTATCATGCCTACTTACAACCAGGCTTATTTTATCCGCAGGGCGGTCATGAGCCTGATAAGGCAATCCTACCCGCAGTGGGAACTGATTATCGTGAATGATGGTTCAACAGACGCTACGGACAGAATCATCAGCGGCCTGCCACAGGATGAAAGAATCAAATACCTGCATTATCCGGATAATCGGGGGATGGGATATGCCCTGAACAAAGGATTGGACATAGCACGGTACGGACATATTGCTTATCTTCCGTCGGATGATTTCTTTTATGCCGACCACCTGAAAGACTTGAAAGAGGCTTTCGAGTCCGACGAACGGGTTGTCCTGGCTTATTCAGGGGTGAATTTCGATGACACGGATGCCTATGCCCCAAGGGACAATACAGATTCGCTGACCATGATGCCTGGCCATTCTTTGCAGTTGGCGCAGGCCGCCCACCGTAAGACTGCCGACCGGTGGACGGAACGGCAAGAACTGGTGACTGCGGATCTTTTTATCATGTTCTGGCATAAACTGGCCGGACAGGGTATCTTCATGCCAACCCTGAGAATCACCGCGAAATGGACGAACCATCCTTGGCAAAGGCATAAGATTTGCGAGGAAGATTTCGGAGGCAACCTGTATAAGTACAAGGACTATTACCAAGTGAAAGAACCGGTAAGAATCCGTATGAGCCGTTACCGGCTATTGGACGAAAAGGAAACGTATAAACCGGTGGCACGTTCCATTCCCGGCAAACCGTTGATGAAGATACTCATCATCGGGGCGTTGAATTACAACCCGGAACGTTTTTGTGCTTGGGAAGAAGCCGGATGCCAACTGTATGGCTATTGGTATCCTGTGCCTTCAATGGCTCATGAAAGCATAGGCCCGTTCCCTTTCGGGCATATTGAAACCATACCCCATGGAGCAGATTGGACGGAAAGGGTCAGAGACATTTGCCCGGACTTGATTTACCTGTGTTTCTGCTGTTCTTCCTTGGAGTTTGTGTATGACAGCATGATGGAGTTGCGGAAAGCAGGCGTACACGTGCCTTTCGTATGGCATCTGAAAGAAGGGCCGCAACTTTGCATGCGTTTCGGGACTTGGCCGAAACTGATGGAACTGTATGAACTTTCAGCCGGAAACATTATCACAAACCGGCGGACAAAAGAGTGGTATGATTTGTTTCTGCCGACAGGCAAACCTTATCTGATTTTGGATCAGGAAATGCCCCAAAAAGAATATTTTGAGAGACCGTTTTCGCCTAAAATCTCGGCTTCGGACGGGGAAATCCATACGGTGGTTATCGGACGGATGATCGGGATTTCCGTGGAAGACATGCGGAGATTGGCCGCACACCGCATCCATGTGCATTTGTACTCGGCCAGTTATTACAGGCAGAAGAACACGGGCAATAACTTGTATGGCAGGGTTGCACAAGGATATTTCCATGTGCATGCCTATTGCCCCAATGAAAAATGGGTGGAAGAATTTTCCCGTTATGATGCGGGTTGGCTACATGCCGGCCACAGCCGGAACAGGGGAGATTTGTTCCGTGCCATGTGGGATGATCTGAATATCCCCGCAAGGGTGGGCACATTGGCCGCAGCCGGTCTTCCCATGATTTTGCGGCGGAATACAGAACATATCGTAGCTTCAAAAGAACTGTCGGAACAATATGGAATAGGCATTTTGTATGATTCCATCACCGAACTGGCAACACAACTGCACGACAAGGATTTCATGGATATTCTAACAAGAAACATGCAGGAGCATCGGATGGAATTTACAATGGATGCACATACGCCCAAACTTATCCGCTTCTTTCAATCCCTCATATAATATGATAATGGAAATACGTGAAAAGATGTTATGGCAGATAGCCAACACCGTAATGGTGAACCACCAGTTTATAGACACACCGGAATTTTGTGCCGAACAGGCAGAGGCTTCCCTTTTACTGTTCAAAGTTTCCCAACGATTAGATATAGACATTTACCGTGATTTTGCATTACGGTGTTTTGAGAGATGTGTATCCCAACTTCCTAAAATATCTCAAAAAGTGACCGCTGCCGGATGGGCCATCTGCCGGATTTTAAATGAAGGATGGGCATTTGGGGACATGGATGCGATACTTCATGACGTGGACAAGAGAATAGTTCCTGTACTCAACCGGAATTTTGATTTCGGTGACGAAACGAAAGGAAACTTCATCCTCCCCCACTTTTACCTTCTGGAACGTCATAAGAAAGACAAGAATTATTGGACAACCCAAAGCGACATGATCCAAAACCTCAAGGCTTCCATCAACCGCCACACAGAAAAGGGTGGTGTTTTCTCCATCCTCTGCCAAGAATCCATCGACCGTTTCCTTCTCCATGCAGGTGTAAAAACAGTTTTTGCCGATAGTTATCCTGATACCTTGTATGCCCTTTCACCGGAAGAACTCACGGCGCAAGCATGGAGGTCTTTGCTTTACGGACAACGCATCGCTTGGACATTCAGCGAAAAAGAACTGGCCGACTATATCGACCGGAGGATTGCCGATTTCGATGCCACGGAAGACTTGAACTTGCAAGGTATATTAAGTATAGGACTAATCATATAATTTCCATGGAAAAAGAATATGACCTTATCATAGTGGGCAGCGGCTTATACGGCTGCGTCACGGCTTATCTGGCACATCAGGCCGGATGGCGTTGCTTAGTCATCGAAAAACGGGCTTTCACCGGTGGAAATATCCGCGATGAAATACGGGAGGGTATCAATGTACATTCATACGGGCCTCACGTCTTCCATACACGCCATCAGGAAGTGTGGGACTTTGCCAGCCGATTTACCCCGTTCAACCATTTCCGTTATTGCCCTCTGGCACGATATGGCGGCAAAATGTACAACTTGCCGTTCAACATGCACACTTTCTACCAATTGTACGGGACCCAGACTCCGGAAGAAGCCGCATTGCGGTTACGGCAAGAGCAAGGGCTTTACCCCCATCCCCGGAACCTGGAGGAAAAAGCCGTCTCCATGGTAGGCCGCACGATGTATGAAACCCTGATTAAAGGATATACCGAGAAACAATGGGGACGGAAAGCCACGGAACTCCCTCCATTCATCATCGAACGCCTGCCCCTGCGTTTCACTTTCGACAACAATTATTTCAACGACCCTTATCAAGGAGTTCCCATGGCAGGCTACTCACCTTGGGTGGACAAAATGTTGGAGGGCACGGAAGTACGGTTGAATACCGATTTTCTCGCCGACAAGGACTATTGGATGAAGAAAGCCGGACATGTCTTATATACCGGAGCGATTGATGCGTTTTTCGACTACCGCTTGGGGGCACTGGAATACAGAAGCCTGACTTTCGAGCATGTTTTATTCGAACAACCCAACGTACAAGGCATCGCAGTCATCAACGAAACGGACAGCCGGATACCCTATACCCGAAGCATCGAACACAAGCATTTCGCCTTCGGCACACAACCGGTCTCCATCGTCACCCACGAGTTTCCACAAACATGGGACAAAGACCGGGAACCTTTCTACCCCGTCAATGATGAAAAGAACAACACGCTGTACCGGCAATACCACGCATTGGCGCAACGGGAATGCCCCCACATTACATTCGGAGGACGGTTGGGACTGTACCGTTACTTCAATATGGACGAAACCATCAAAAACGCTTTGGAACAATGGGAGGTCTTAAAAACGAAATTGCTTCCGGCTTGAATCCAAACCGGAAGCAATTTCGTTTTTTGTCCTTTTTTAAATCTTATTCTTCGTAAGGCTCGAAATCATCCTTGCCCACACCGCAAACCGGACAAACCCAGTCTTCGGGAATATTCTCAAAAGCCGTTCCCGGCTCAATACCTGATTCTGGGTCTCCTACCTCGGGATCGTAAACCCACTGGCAAACTGTACAAATATACTTTTTCATCGTTCAAATTGGTTTAAATTCATTTTTATATCAATAACTTGTGCAAGTATACTACTTTTTAGGTAGAAAACAGCAGAAAAGCCCTCTTGCTTTTGTTTTTTTAACACATATACTTAAGCTGTAACTTTGCACTTTTCCCTATTCTTTCCTGTGCGTGAACGTTCCGCTTTCACCCATGGCACCGCCCCAAGGAGGAGTGACCTTATTCTTCCAATGACAAAGATGGTAAGCGTCTTGGTCTATTACCCCTTCTTCCGTATAGATCTCAGCCGAACAATGCCACCCGAAAACGGAAGACTGCTTGGCATGCATTTGGACGGACTTCAAAATCCCGTCTTCGCCAAAGGAAGAGCGGCAATACATGCGATATGAATAAAGTTCCATCCCCAACAAGTTCCTCAACGTGCAGGACTTCTCGAATACTTTTTCTCTTTCCGATTCCGCGCTGTCCCTGTCGCATTGCTCCATACTTTCCATGTCTGCAATAAGGCAACCTATATTCTCAAACACAATACGGCCCTCTTTTTCCGCTACAGCCCACGAACGGTAGGTGTTACCCTCCTTGCACCATTCCAACTCAATGACTTCCATTCCCGTATGCATCTCCTTTTCACAATCGTTGCGAATGGCATCAATCATAACGGTCTGCCCCACCACACCTGACAAGCACCTCATCAGCCCCACGCTCACCACATCGTAGGCATAACGGGTGTTGTCATAATAGCACACCGTGTTGGCCACGTCCGAAAACAGGCGCGACTTCACCTCCTCCAATTCTCTTTCCAAATCAATCTTCCCCCGGTAAGTGTACCCTTTCAGATAAAGGCCGACTCCGTTTCCATCACGGCTTTTCACAGCCTCTTCCCCCATGATGTTTCAGGGCATACTCCAACTGTTCTTTCCACGTTCCCGGTCGTCCGCTTGTGGACACTTGTGCTGCCATCGGCATATTCCACATCAAGAATACCACCCAACTTACCCCACATAAAATACTCTTCATTTATTTAGAATTTATATCCAACAATACATCAAACAACTGCCTTCTGCAACCAGTCCTCGCCCACCGCAAGTTGGTTCTAAACATCGGCACACCGACAGAAAAGCAAACGACTGCCCAACAGTTCCTTCCAACCAAAAAATAAAGTCCTAAAGCCAACGCACTTATCCCCCATATCCAAGAAAAGGCTTCTACTATATCGTTCTTATGTTTATGTTTCATATTCGAATAACGTAAAACTATACCCTTAATTTGTTTAAACTATTTTTATGTATATACGTATGAAGGTGTAAAACTACTTATTAAGAAATTACAACATTAGAACTCTTTAACAAAGAGCCGTGAAAAGGCATTCTTCCCTACCCCAGAGTTTTTCCAAAAACATGTTTCATCTTTCAGGATGAATCATAAAGCACTGGAACAAAGAAAATTAATACACTGAAAGATGATTCGGACATCTTTCAGCCTACTGTCATGCAGAAAGATGAAAATCAATCTGCGCCAAACGAAAAATCATTCGGCTGAGAATGATTTTTCGTTTGGCGCAGAAAAAAAGTGTGTCATGACGAGATCGGTTTCCACCTCTCTGCAAGGCACGGCTGAAATATGGGCTGAAAGATAGCCGGATGAAAGTTCAGCTTATAAGTGATTTGTTATAAGTGTGTTATAATGTAACCTGAAAGATGAAACATGTTTTTGGAAATTCTCTCTGTAGAGGCTTTTACGGAAAAATATCTTTATCTTGAAGGATTGTCCGATGTGGCGTATAAGCCTATGCAGGCACCGATAAAACCGCCGGAACGGTTCGTACTCAGGTTGACGGCATCCACGCCTCGGGCCATCAGCATCCAATGGCTGCCGGTGGAGTAGTAGAAATCATAATAACGGCCTTTGCCACAGATTTTCAGTTTGACGGGAGCGGCGGTTTCTTTTTCGTCCAAGAACACTGTGCTTATGCGTACCGTTTCCTTTTCCGACCGGGTCAGCGTGAGGGCAGGCTTGCCGCCTACCAACGTCTTTCCGAACACGAAATTGTATTCCTCGTTTTGCAACAGGGTGAAACCGGCCAATTCCTTGGCAGAACGGGGTGTGAATGTCACCTCCGTTTCGGCAGTGAACGTGTGGTGCTGCTGCCGTGCGAATAGGGCTGAGGGGGATTCCTTTTGCGAGATATTCACTGGTTTGGCATGGAGGGCCAATCCCTTTCCGTCCAACGGATGTCCAACGTGTCCGAGGCGAAGCGGTCGCAATATCCGAAGTTTCCCGTCAGGTGGTTTTCCTTGGGTTGCAACCCTTCCTTTTCGTTGACCGTGGGGATGGCCTTGTCCTTTTCCAAGATGGTCGGCCATCCGTTCTCCCAACTTACCGGCAAGAGGTAAGTGTCCCGCCCCGTATTGTAGAAGTCTTCCTCATACGGGCGGCAAGCCAGGAACACGGCATACCAGTCACCGTCCGGCGTGGACACGAGGTCGGCGTGTCCGGCACTGGTCACGATGTCCGGCCGCTGTGGGTCCAATCCCGTGCGTTGTGTCAGGATGGGGTTGCCATCGGTGAACTCTTCCCAAGGGCCTTCCGGTTTCTTCGAACGGAAGATGACTTCGGAGTGCCATGCGCCCGTACCTCCTTCGGCGCACATCAGGTAATAATATTTGCCGATGCGGTACAAGTGTGGGCCCTCTATCCAGATAGGATTCTCCTGCACATGGCTGCCCGAACGTACGATTTCGATTGGGTCGCCTACCACGCTGTCGCCTTCCACGTCGAAATAGTGGAGCATGATGCTGCGTTCGCCTTCGTATACATGTCCGCCTACCGGTTCGTCGTTATTTACGATATATCCGCGTCCGTCCTTGTCGAAAAAGAAAGAGGGGTCGATGCCTCCCACTTTGGGCAGGTAAATGGGTTCGCTCCACCCTTTGGCCGGGTCTTTCGTCTTTACGAAGAAATTCCCGGCTCCCACGTTGGTCGTAATCATGTAGAAGGTCTTGTTCTTTTCGTTGTAAGTGATGGCCGGCGCGAAGATGCCTCCCGACACGTTTTGGCGGTCAAGCGGGAGCTGCGACTTGCGGTCGAGCACATGTCCCAGTTGTGTCCAGTTCACGAGGTCCTTGCTCGTGAAGATGGGCACGCCGGGGAAAAACGAGAAAGAAGAGTTGACCAAATAATAGGTGTCCCCCTTGCGGCAGATGGAAGGGTCGGGATAGAACCCGGCCAGAATCGGATTGAAGTACTGGTTGTGCGGATTGATTTCCTTGTTGAAACGGCTGTCGTCCCCATTGTATGAGAAATAGTTGAAATGTGCCGTTTGTGCTGTGCCAACCATATTGGCCATCATCAGGATAGAGAGAGATAATACATGTTTCATTGTTTATACTATATACTTTTTTATTTGTTGACTTCAAGTGTTTGCGTTTTTCCCCTCTTCAATACCTATGTGGGGTAATTTCGGCAAATGTTGCAAATATAGGAATGACATCGTTTCGTGTTTTTATTTGATGTCGCAGATGTTTTATGTCATGTATCAATGCGGTGTGCTTTCGTTTTTTTACCGGTGTGCTTCCTTTATTTTAAATGGTTGGCAGTATCCGTTTGTGGTAGGATTGGACATGGAGCAAATCTTCTGTTACATAGAAAGAAAAGCGTTGCCGGAATAATGATTAAGTTTGCCATCGTTCATTTATATGTTTAAAAACCAAAGAGAATGAAAAAGAATCTTTTTGCATGGGCTGTCGCCTGCATGTTGGCTGCCGGAGAGGCCGGGGCGCAGAATCCTATCATACAGACACGTTACACGGCCGACCCGGCAGCCTGCGTTTATGGGGATACCCTCTATCTTTATACCAGTGTGGACAACGAGGAGGGGGAAAGCTACCAGAAAACCATTTGGCAACTGTACACAACCACGGACATGGTGAACTGGACCGACTGCGGCACGGTGGCGTCGTTGGCTGATTTCAGTTGGGCCGGTGACAACGGGGCGTGGGCGCCCCATGTGGTTCCGCGTGACGGGAAATGGTACATGTATGTCCCGATCCACATGCGGGGTATCGGTGTGTTGGTGGGGCAGTCTCCTTGCGGGCCTTGGCGGGATCCGTTGCAACGCGCCCTTATCAACCATGACATACGCGACATCGACCCGACCGTTTTTATTGATGACGACGGGCAGGCTTACTTGTATTGGGGAAATAACGGGCTGTGGTATGTGAAGCTGACCCGGAGCATGGTAGACTACAATGGCGAAATCATGGAAATTCCTTTGACGGAAGAGACGGTGGGCGGATATGAAGAGAAATACAAGGACGAGAACGGTGAGGAACAAACCCGTCTGGTGGGCGTTGACAAGTATGAGGAAGGGCCTTGGGCGTATAAACGTGGAGAAAAATACTATCTGGTTTATGCCGCAGGCGGGATTCCCGAACATTTGTCTTATTCAATGAGCGATTCGCCTACTGGCCCATGGAAATATCAAGGACGCATCATGGACTCTCCCGACGGGAGTTTTACGACCCACCCATCCGTGGTGGATTTCAAGGGACGTAGCTACATTTTCTATCATAATGGCAAACTTAAGGGAGGAAGCGGTTTCCGGCGTTCGGTCTGCGTGGAGCAATTCGAGTATAATGCGGATGGTACGATTCCCCATATCCCGATGACCAAGAAAGGGGTATCTGAGCCGGTGGCCCATGTGTCGCCCTACGCCCGGCAGGAGGCCGAGATGATAGCTTTGTCGGTAGGGGTACGTACGGCACAGGATGAAAGCCGGGGTGTCTATTTGGATTCGCTCGACATGGGGGATTATGTGAAGGTGAAAGCCGTGGATTTCGGCGAGGAAGGGGCGCGGAGCGTACGGCTGTGCGTACGGCAGCGGGAGAATGACGGGTTCATACAGGTGTGTATCGATAGCCAGTCGAATGTGGTGGCCACGGTAGACGTGTCCGGTGTGCAGGATTGGGTGGAACTGGCCGCCGACCTGAACGAGGTGGTCACCGGGGTGCACGACATATATTTCCGTTTCCGTGCCACGGATACTGGGAAGCGGAATGAACTCATGCAATTCGACTATTGGTACTTTTTGCCACAGACGGTGTCGGGTGTGGAATCCCGTGAAGCCGTAACCGGTAGCCGGGACGGGGTGTCCGGACCGTACGACTTGTCCGGGCGGCGTATTGCGCAGCCGGGAAGAGGCATATATATAAAAGGTGGAAAAAAATACGTGGGACAGCCTTTTTGATTCATGCCGCAAACAACGTGCGACATAAAATAAAGTGCTAATGGCTATTTCAGCCTACCTTTACGCTTGGAAATAGAATTTAACCAATAAAAACAAAAATGAAAAATAGTCTTTGTCATCGATTTAAAGTAAAGACCTTTGCGGCGGCTGCCTTGTTGGCGGCGTTTGGAATGCAATCGTGTCAGGACGAAAACCTGGTCGGGCAACCCACGTGGCTGAATAATTCCATTTATGGCTGGTTGCAGGAACAAGGTAATTATGAATACACGCTTCGTCTCATCAACGATTTGAACATGGCAAGCGTTTTGAACCAAACAGGAAGCAAGACCTTGTTTGCTGCTGACGATGCGGCTTTTGAAGCTTTTTTCAAAGAGAACGGTTGGAACGTGAAGAACTATGGGCAGTTGTCCGTGGCCCAGAAAAAGATGTTGCTCAACAGTTCCATGGTGAACAATGCTTACCTGATAGAGCTGCTGTCGAACGTCCCGGGCAATCCTCCGCAAGAGGGGATGTGCATGCGCCGCGAGGTGGCGTTGAGCGTCTACGATTCCGTGGCACGGATCATGCCGGAGGACATGCCCCAAACCAAATATTGGAATAAGGTGCGCGGACGTAAAGACGGGGTTCTCCTGATGCGGGACAACAGTAGTGCGCCCATGATACACTTGTTGCCAAGGTTCATGAAGACCAACAACATCACGGATGGCGACTTGGCCAAGTTGACGAATGGCAAATCCTTGTCTGCGGCAGAGTCGTGGGTGAACGGCATAAAGGTGTTGGCTCCCACGGACATCACGTGCAAGAACGGCTACGTGCAAAAGGTGGAGGAAGTAATCACGCCGGCAGACAACATGGCGGAAATCATCCATAAGCATCCCGTCATGAGCGAGTGGGCCAAACTGTTGGATTTGTACAGTGCCCCTATTTATGACGCTGCTGCCACACGGGAATACAACCGGCTGTATAATACGTCGGATTCTGTCTATGTGTTGCGTTATTTCGCGAAGCAAGCCAATGGCGGGTCGAATTTGCAGGATCCCGATAACATACAGAACCAAGTGCCCGGTTATTTGGAATTCGACCCGGAGTGGAACCAGTATATGTACACTAACACCTATAACAAGACGCTGAACTATGATTGCGGTGCCATGTTGGTGCCAACCGATGCGGCTTTGGAAAAGTGGTGGGACGGAGAAGGCAAGGCGCTTCAGGATGTGTATGACTCTTTGGTCAACGTGGACATCAATGTGTTGAACAAATTAATCAATGTCAACATGATTACTTCATTCGTCGACCATGTGCCGTCCAAGTTCGAGAGTATCACCAACGATGCCAAAGTGAGCATGGGAGTAAAGGAAGAGGATGTGGACAGTTGTTTTATGGGGTGTAACGGGGTGGTTTACCTGACGAATAAGGTCTTTGCCCCGGCAGCCTATCGTTCCGTTTCTTTTCCGGCCTTGGTGCGTCGCAACACCACCATGGGCGTGGTGTACTGGGCCATCGAGCAATTAGGGTTGGATGCCTACCTGAATTCAAT
>OHRU01000840.1_pt1 | contig 11400 bp, 8 predicted proteins | sample 1578491 | NCBI WGS metagenome assembly OHRU01 (sample SAMEA3879565, study PRJEB24766) | human gut metagenome | biome: human-associated habitat; feature: feces | place: USA | collected 1985/1987 | reverse complement strand
CGGCGCAATTCGTAAAGGTCATCAAGCGTGCTCTTGGAGCCGGGCAGCAGGATGACGTCGGCCTTTGCCAGCTCATCCACATTGTTGGTATAGAACAGATGTACGCGCGGGTCACGCTCCAGCACATTGAAATCGGTGAAGTTACTGAGGTGGCGCAGCAGGATGACGGCGATGTTCACCTTTCCCTTCTCGGCACGGACAGACTTTGCGGCAAGCGCCACGGAGTCTTCTTCTTCAATGTAGATATCACGGTAGTAAGGCACCACCCCGACAACGGGAATGCCGCAAAGCTCCTCCAGCATCGTAATGCCCGACTCGAAGAGACGTATATCCCCCCGGAACTTGTTGATAAGAATTCCTTTAATTCGCTCCCGCTCATGGGGACGAAGCAACATCAGCGAACCGTAGACGCTGGCAAACACACCGCCACGGTCAATGTCGCCCACAAGAATTACATCGGCTCCGGCATGCAGGGCCATCGGCAGATTGACAAGGTCGGTATCCCGCAGATTGATTTCGGAGATGCTTCCCGCGCCTTCCAGCACAACGGGATTATAGCGGGCGGCAAGGCGGTCGTAGGCAGCACAAACCTCCCGGCGCAGTTCGTCGCGTCCTTCCTTGCGGAAATAATCATAAGCATTGCGGTTGCCGATAGGACGCCCGTTAAGAACAACCTGCGAGGTATGGTCCGACTGTGGTTTCAGCAGTAGCGGATTCATGTCCGTGTGGCAAGGCACTCCGGCGGCTTCTGCTTGCACAGCCTGGGCACGGCCTATCTCCAGCCCTTCGGGAGTGGCAAATGAATTGAGCGCCATATTCTGTGCCTTGAACGGTGCGGGCTGATAGCCGTCCTGCTTGAAGATGCGGCAGAAGGCGGCAGCAATGATGCTCTTTCCCACATCACTGCCCGTCCCGGCAAACATAATCGGATGAAGTTTCTCCATAAATTCCACTTTAGCGAATGCAAAGATAGTGCAAATCCGAATATCTCTCCCATTCATAAGCCATATCTTCGGAAACTATTCCTATATTTGTAACGTTCTATTCAAAAAGATGACTACTGAACAATTCCCACCTCCTCTTGTTTAGAGAAACAAGAACCCCTAAACCGAACGAACTTATGAATAATCTATCATGCCGGAGATTTTTTCCGGTTGCTGCCTGCGTGCTGCTTGCCATCGGTGAAGTGGCTGCACAAACCTCCCTTCCCCTTAGCTTCGGTGATGCCCTAAGGCAGATGCAAAACGGCAACCGCAGCCTGAAAATAGCTGACAAGGGAATTGAAGCCGCCCGTGCGGAACGTGACAAACTGAATGCCCTCTGGTACCCCTCCCTGCAAGGTGCCGGTACGTTCGTGCATCTTTCCGAAAAGATAGAGGTAAAACAGCCCCTTTCCCAGTTCACCGACCCGGCAAAGGACTTTGTGCACAACATCGTGCCGGACGACCAATTCATCAGCAGCATACTCGACCAGATAGGCTCCCATACCCTTGCCTTTCCACTGGCTCCACGCAACCTGACTTCCGTCGGCCTGACCGCCGAATGGGTCGTATTCTCCGGCGGCAAGCGCATCCGGGCCTCGAAGATAGGCAACACCATGATAGACATTGCCCGCGAAAACCGGGGACAGACCGATGCCACGCAACGCACCCTGCTGGCAGAAAGCTACTTCGGGCTGAAACTTGCGCAAGAGGTAGTACGCGTGCGGCAGGAGACTTACAACAGCCTGCAACGCCATTACCAGAATGCCCTTAAACTGGAAGCTGCCGGCATGATAGACAAGGCAGGCCGGCTCTTTGCCCAAGTGAATATAGATGAAGCTGCCCGTTCACTGGAGGCTGCCCGGAAGGAGGCCTCCGTCGTGCAAAGTGCCCTGCGCACCCTGCTCAACCTGCAAGACACATGCAGCATCCATCCTACTTCGGAGCTTTTCATCAACGACCAACTGCCCGCCAAAGAGGAGTTCCTGCAAGCCATGCGGGTGGAGAACTACACCGTGAACCAACTGCAACTGCAGTCACAGATTGCCCGCCAGCAGCTCCGCATCGACCAGAGCGACTACCTGCCGGACATCGCCGTATTCGGCAAGCAGACCCTCTATGCCCACGGCATACAGAGCAACCTCGTCCCCCGCACCATCGTAGGCGTGGGCTTCACCTGGAACCTGTTCGACGGACTGGCGCGTGAGAAGCGCATCCGCCAGTCGAAGATAGCCCAGCAGACCCTTGCCCTGGGACAAGAAAAAGCCAAAGAAGACCTGAGCGTAGGCATCGACAAGCTCTACACCCAACTGCAAAAGGCACAAGACAACGTACGCGCCTTGAATACCACCATCGAGCTGAGCGAAGAGCTGGTGCGAATCCGCAAGAAATCCTTTGCCGAAGGCATGGCAACCAGTACCGAGGTCGTAGATGCGGAAACGATGCTGGCAACCGTCCGCGTGGCGCGTCTGGCAGCCTACTACGAATATGATGTGGCACTGATGAACCTGCTGGCTATCTGCGGAACGCCGGAACGGTTCGAGAAATATTTCGAGACAACTTATTAAAACCTACCCTTTATGAAAATCAATAATAAAAGCATCAGCATTGCATTCGTCATTATCCTGGCTGCAACGGTCATCATTTCACTTGCCGGCATGTTACTCATGAGCCGGCAGCCCCTGGTCCTGCAAGGACAAGTGGAAGCAACGGAAATACGTATCAGCGGAAAGCTACCCGGACGTGTGGACTCCTTCCTCGTACAAGAGGGCGACTGGGTGAAGGCAGGCGATACGCTTGTCGTCATCAACAGCCCCACCATCGAAGCCAAATACCGCCAGGTGAATGCCCTGGAGCAGGTGGCCCAGGAGCAGAACAAGAAGATAGACGCCGGTACCCGCCGCCAGATTGTGGCCACCGCCCGGCAACTCTGGAACAAGACGCAGAGCGACCTTGCCCTCGCCAAGACCACTTACCAGCGCATTGTAACGCTTTATAAGGACAGTGTCGTCACCTCCCAGCGGCGTGACGAGGTGGAAGCCATGTACAAAGCCGCCCAAGCCGCCGAACGTGCCGCCTACGAGCAATACCAGATGGCCGTAGACGGAGCGCAGAGCGAGGACCGCGCCTCGGCCCGCAGCCTGGTGGAAGCGGCGCGAAGCACCGTCGATGAAGTCTCCTCCCTCCTCGTCGACTCCCGCCTGACTGCTCCCGAAGACGGCCAGATAGCCACCATCTTCCCCAAACGCGGAGAGCTGGTGGCCCCCGGCACTCCCATCATGAGCCTTGTCGTGATGGACGATGCACACGTGGTACTGAACATACGCGAGGACCTGATGCCGCAGTTCAAGATGGGAGGCACTTTCCGTGCCGTCGACGGCAAGGACATTGAATTCCGCATCTATTACATCAGTCCGCTGGGCAGCTTCGCCACCTGGAAATCCACCAAACAGACGGGCAGCTATGACATGCAGACGTTCGAGATACACGCACGTCCCACACAGCAGGTAGAGGGATTGAGACCGGGGATGTCCGTACTTTTAAAAATGAAGAATGAAAAATGAAAGATAAAGAATTTGGCTGCGCAATGAAAGCGCTTCGCATGGTTATCCGTCGCGAATGGCACCGCATGACCTCCCGCCGTCTATACCTCGGCGTCTGCGTCGTGCTACCCTTACTCTGTCTGTTCTTCATGGCCACCATCTTTGGAAACGGACAGATGGAGAACATTCCCGTGGGTATCGTCGACCTGGACAACACTGCCACTTCGCGCAATATCTCCCGACGCATCTCTGCCGCCCCCACCTTCCGTGTGACGGAGCACTTCACCGACGAAGCCGACGCCCGCCGGGCATTGCAACAGAAGGACATATACGGCTACCTCGTCATCCCGCCCCGCTTCGAACAGAAGGCGGTGACGGGAACTGGCGCAACGCTCACCTATTATTACCACTATGCCCTTCTTTCGGTAGGCAGCGAGCTGATGGCAGCGTTCGAGAATACGCTTGCCCCCGTGGCGCTCTCGCCCATCGTGATGCAGGCCGAAGCTCTGGGAGTCAGCGGAGAACAGATACAGACCTTTCTGCTCCCCGTAGAAGCCAGTACCCATCCCCTCTACAATCCGGACATGGACTACTCCATCTACCTGAGCCAGCCTTTCTTTTTCGTACTGTTCCAGATACTCATCCTGCTCACCACCGTCTACTCCATAGGCAGCGAACTGAAATTCGGCAGCGCCGGCGAATGGCTGGAGATGGCACGAGGCAATATCCTCACTGCCGTAGCAGGGAAACTGCTGCCCTATACCCTCATCTTCTCGTCCATCGGTATCCTGGCAAACTATGTACTGTTCGGCCCGCTACATATCCCCTTCGCTGGCAGTCTGTGGCTGATGAATGCAGTGACCGTGCTCTTCATCATCGCTACCCAGGCATTGGCGGTCTTTATCTATTCTGTCTTTCCCAAGATTGCCTATATCATCAGTGTAGTATCCATGGTGGGGTCGTTGGGGGCTACGCTGTCCGGAGTCACGTTTCCCGTTACAGCCATGTATGCGCCCGTGCATGCGGCCTCCTACCTCTTCCCCGTGCGGCACTTCACGGAGGCGGCACAAGCCATGATTTACTTCGATGCAGGGTTTGCCTACTTCTGGCAGTCGGTAGCTACACTCTTCATCTTCCTATTGGCAGCACTGCTGATACTGCCATTGCTGAAATGGTGGATAAAAAAAGAGATAAGGGAAGAAGCAATCTCCGCCTCCCCATCACCTTGCCCACCTACCACATTGTCAACAGCTTCTGTCATCCGCCACGAGTGGCATGCCATCGCCACCAATCCCGCCATCCTGCTCGTGCTGGCAGGCGGTATCTTCCTCTACGGACTGCTCTACAACTACATGTACGCCCCCAACCTAGTGCGCAAGGCTCCCGTCGCAGTGGTAGACCTCTCCCACTCCGCCCTCAGCCGCGAATACATCCGACTGCTCGACGCCACTCCCCAGACCGCCGTCTACGGCCAGACACCCAACATCCTCGAAGCCCGCCAATGGATGAAGCAGGGCGACGTGGCAGGCATCCTTTACCTGCCTGCCGACTTCGAGGCACGTGTGGCACGGGGCGAGACTTCGGTCTTCGTGCTCTATGCCGCCACGGACGCTTTCCTCAACTTCAAAGGACTGCAAGAATCCAGTGCGCGCGTCATGCTTGCCGTGAACGATGCCCACCGCATGGAGGGCACCGTATTCCTACCTCCGCAAGGACTGCTGGCAGTGGCTTCGTCCGCTCCCGTCAGCGTGTCCGGCACGGCGCTCTACAACTATACAGAGGGCTACGGTTCCTATCTGATTCCCGCCGTCCTAATTGTCATCATCTTCCAGACGATGCTGATGGTGATTGCCATGCTGACGGGCGAGGAAGCGGAAGCCCGAAGAAAAGGAATACGGCTGATGCGTGCCGACTCATTGAAGGATACATTACGGATTGTCGGAGGCAGGACCTTCGTATACTTCATGCTCTACGTGGTGTTTTCCCTATTCCTGCTGGGACTGTTGCCGCACCTGTTCAGCATCCCACACATCGGCAGCGGAGGAGACATCGTCACAATGATGATACCCTTCCTGCTGGGCACGAGTTTCCTTGCCCTGGCCGTCTCCCGCTGGTTTACAGACTCCGAAGCGCCGTTGCTGATGATAGCCTTCTTCTCTGTGGGCTATATCTTCCTTTCGGGCGTGTCCTATCCGCTGGAGCTGATGCCGTGGTATTGGCAGACAGCCCACTATCTGTTTCCGGCAGGTCCTGCCGTACTTGCTTTTGTAAAACTGAATTCAATGGGTGGAACGCTGGCCGACGTATGGCCGCAGATGCTGACGATGTGGATACAAGTATTGGTCTATGGAACTTTGGCGCTCTGCACTACACGCCACCTCTACGGAAAAGGAAAAGTGAAGGCATAAAAAAAGGCTATCTATCCCAGACAGCCAATCTTTTGTTAACCTTAAATCTAATACTATGAAAAACACATTGCAAATGTACGGACTTCCCCGAAATATCCAAAATTTCTGTCCATGACGGTCTCATTTATAACATGGTTTAATAGGAATATGCCGTTGTTAACAGATAGAGGCTGGTCAAATAAGAAATTTTCACTATCTTCATCCCCAAAATCGAACATCATAACTAAAGAATATTTTGCCATGATTCATACCATACTCGATACAGACCTTTACAAATTCACCACCTCGTATGCCTACATCAAATTGTTTCCCTATGCCATGGGCACTTTCAGCTTCAAGGACAGAGACGACACCGCCTATACGGACACGTTTCTGAAGGAACTGCAAGAGGCGGTGGACAGCCTGGCACAGACCGTACTTACTGCCGAAGAGCTGGAATACATGACCCGCCACTGCCGTTTCCTGCCGAGGGTCTATTGGGAGTGGCTCTCCTCCTTCCGCTTCCAGCCGGAGAAGGTAAGCATCCATCTGGACGAGGACCGGCACCTGAACATTGAAATCACGGACTATCTGTACAAGGCCACCCTTTACGAAGTCCCCCTGCTTTCCATCGTATCCGAAATAAAGAACCGTTCTTTGGGAAACGTGGCCGACATGGACGGCATACTCTGCAAACTGTCCGAAAAGGTGGCACTCTCCAACCGACACCAGCTGTATTTTTCGGAGTTCGGCACCCGGAGACGCTTCTCGTTCGAGGTACAGGACAAAGTCATAGACCGTCTGAAGGAAGCCGCCGAATACTGTACCGGGACTTCCAACTGCCACTTCGCCATGAAATACGGCATGAAGCCTATGGGGACGCATCCGCATGAATGGTTCATGTTCCACGGCGCACAGTTCGGCTACAAACACGCCAACTACATGGCCTTGGAAAACTGGGTGAACGTGTACGACGGTGACTTGGGCATCGCACTGTCCGATACCTATACCTCCGGCATTTTCTTAAGTAACCTGAGCCGCAAGCAGGCCAAACTATTCGACGGTGTACGCTGCGACTCCGGCGATGAATTCGATTTCACCGACAAGCTCGTTGCCCGCTACCGCGAACTGGGCATCGACCCTACCACTAAAACCATCGTCTTCAGCAATGCGCTCGATTTTGGCAAGGCACTCGACATCCAGGAGCATTGCAGGGGCAAAATCCGCTGCTCCTTCGGCATCGGCACCAATCTGACGAATGATACCGGATTCAAGCCCTCCAACATCGTAATGAAACTGACGCAATGCAAGATGAACGTCAACCAGGAATGGCGCGAATGCGTGAAGCTGTCCGACGATGCAGGAAAGCATATCGGCAGCGAAGCGGAAGTACGGGCATGTCTGTATGATTTAAGGCTCGGACAGCAAATAGAACCCCTATGCTGAAAACAGCTTCCCGGCGGTTAGCGATAAGTGCTTACTGTCTTTTCCTTTTGTAGGCAAACTCTTGCCATTTCTCCTCCGGCCAGTCCTGCCGCTGCATCTCCATGCGGGCCATGACGAAGAACAAGTCCGAAAGGCGGTTGATGAAGCGCAGAATATCCTCGTTCACAGGGTCTTGGCGATGGAGTGTCCACAAACGGCGTTCGGCACGGCGGGCCACGGTACGGGCAAACTGCAGTTGGGCTGATATGGGAGTGCCACCAGGCAAAAGGAAGTAGCCGTTGTCCGTCAGCAGGACGGTCATGGCATCCATCTCCTGCTCACAGCGCAGCGTGAGCTCTGCGGCAGAAAGCGGATTAGGGTTCACCACTCCCGAGGGAGTGGCCACATGGCTCATCACCACCATCAGTTCCCGCTGGACAGCATGCAGCAACTCCTGCCAGGCATCTTTTGCCGCCAGCATGGAGCGCACGATACCAATCACGGCATTCAATTCATCAAGACATCCGTTTGCCTCGATACGGATATCGTCTTTCGGCACGCGCATGCCACCATGAATACCTGTTGTTCCTTTGTCTCCAGTTTTGGTATAGACTCTTTTCATTCTCTATTTGATAAGGAACTGTGCCCACTGCGGGATTTCCTCTACATATTGTTTGAAGAGGGTCCCGTTTACAGTGCGGAACAATAATCGAGGAATTTGATTTTCTATTGAATTATCGTAGACATATACCCTATCAACCAAGGATATTGCTTTGCCTATATTCAATAACGATTTATAATAACGGGAAATAATTTTGGAAATGGGAACTTCATGCCCTCCATTCAAATAGCGCTGTGTAATACGCCGTACATTTATCTCAGGATTATTTGTACAGACAAAAAAAATGCGAATAAAAAATCCTGCTTTTTTTGCTTCTTCAACAAATGCAAGTTTTTCGTCTGAGGAAAAGACTGTTTCAAATACAAAATCTTGCCTTTTCCTTAAACACTCATAACGCATTTTAGTCGCCAATTCTGCTGCCTTCAATACTGCAACGGGAGAATTCCAATCACCATATTGTTCTTGCGCTATATTATCAGGATTAATGTAAAGGCTATTTTCTGCCCATTCATTATGAAGCAGTTGCACTGTCGTAGAAGTTTTACCCGAACCATTCGGACCAGCTACTATACAAAGTGTCGGATTTTTTTCGTTCATCACATGGATATATCACTTACATTTTTAGCTCTATATGCTTTCAATTTTTCTCTCACCTCTTGCATTCTCCGCTCCAATTCTCTTTTTGCCTTGCGAGAACTTTCACGGGCCGCAACAGCCACTTGTTCCATCAAAGCATGCAGTTGTTCATCAGTAGGGTCTTCCAAAGAAGACAAGCGATAAGTATTCAGTTTCATAATCATAATATATTTAAATGAAAACAAAGATACTCCACTATTTCGAGAACACAAACGAAATTACATAAAATATCAATGCGCTATCCGGACTTTTTCATAATGAATTCAAACTTAGATTAGGACTATTTTTAATCAAGGAATGATTAAAATGCAAAAAACGGCCGGACATGCCATGCAGAAGTCTTATTATATCCTTGTAAGCAAACCCTTTCCCACTTATATAAGGGATCATCAATATGCCAGAGAAGCATCCAGCTTCTATCTTTATCATATTGAGAACTGCAACTGAAACCAAGTCTGTAGTTCACGTTAAACTGCGGTAACGATTTACCAACTTTGGATAACTGTCCTTCTAATTTATCTAACGTTTCCTGTCCCCACTTTTCATCTTGTAAACCATTACCGGTATTGTGTTGGAAGTTTTCCGGAGATCTTCCACAAATATTCACCAACATATCAAACCATTGCCCTATACTTGGCAGAAACCACGGACTGCGTTCAATCCCATCCGGTACCTTATTGCTGTTATTGTAAGTTTTCACCAGATAAAAAGCACGACAGTCGCTTACAAAAGATGCATCACCCTCATGATTTGCCAGCATCTGTAAAGTTTCAGAGTAGCCATTCATGTTATTCTTGATTCTACTAAAATCATGCTTTGACTTTACATCAGCTATTGATATTGTGTCAATACCCACTTCGATTAAATCCACCGGTCCCCAATTCCCTTCTTTCAAACTATCCAACATCATCACATAGGCATGATTCCATCCCTTTTCATTGCACTTCTTGTCTGTCATCCTTTTCGGATCGCAAGTAATTACCATTCCGATAGCATTTTTATAATCATAGATTTTCCCATCTTCTTCCAACATTCCATTTCCTGGATGTACCTCTATTCTTCTATCGATTTCGTTCTGAAAGATAAAATCCCCGGGATAAAGCTTTCTTTCTATACTTCCTTTACCGGGTACGGGACTGATAACTTTCAGAGTATAGCATTTTCCAGAAACAAGAGTGATGGAGCTGCCCGAATAATTTATCTTTATATTCGTATCATCTCTTCCATTGGTAGTCGTATAGTTTCCGGTAACCCGTGCATTTGCTTGTGGCGGAACAATGGCACAATATTTCAAAGAATCTATCTGATATGGAGTAATACCATTCAGACTCACATTAATAGCTACCGAGTCTGTTCCTAAAACCCTCGATTCCATATGGTAAACAAAGCCTGCCTTTTCAGGAGCAAAACAACCTACGTATACTTGCGGTTGCAACACAAGCAATGCAAACTGGTGTTGAAACTGCAAGCTCAAGATTATTCCGGAAGAATTGTCAATAGCAGGTACGCCGGTGGCAATCAACAAGTCGCTGACAATATGCTTTTCTGTTGTGGACTGGTCTTTCGAAGGTTGCAGTTTTTCATTCCCGGTCAGTGAGGCAATAGCTCCGTCCATACCCTTTGAGACATCTATTGTGATATTCCTCCTATATGGATAGTATGCGACATAACTCACTCCATCATACCAATAAAGTGTACCATTTCCCACCGGATTCCAACTGCCGCTTGACCTATTGTAAACCAATTTGGCATTATCAATATCATCCATTATAGCACCGTCCTTTATGGCAAAAACACCAATCGAATCACCATCGACAAACTCCATTTTAAGATGTTCATCCTTTACAGAGGTACGTGTAGAGGACTTTCCTGCATGGGATAACTCTTCAAAATCAGCTACTATAGCCCGGATTGTAAAGGGGACTCCCTCACAGCCCGTAGACCTTTTCTCTATCGCAAAGATACAAACAAATTTGGAATATAAATATGCAGAAATACCGGGACTTTTCAAGCAAAACATGAAAGGAAAAAGAAGGAAAGTCCAGCAGATTCAAAAGATGTTTTACAAGATTAGGCTCCACCGAACAAAGACATCACATCCATCTCGCCCCAATACAGATGTGTATAGCTGGCAATCAGGTTCTTATAACGAAAAATGGGAGTAGCGACCTTCTCTCCTCTGGCATTGAAAACCTGCACTATCGAGGGAGTAAGACTGTACGCACCACTTTCTTTTCCACCAGCTTCGGGCACAGCAAGCTGCGTATAATGGAATTCGTGTCCTTTAAGCCGCCATCCGTTATAGTCGAACCGACGGTATCCCAATGTCAGTTTCCTGCGTTTACGCTCGTTCGTGATGCTGAAAGGTAATACTCCCACCATCTCATTTCCGACATTGCTTACACTGTTCCCGGTGCTTCTTCCGTCTGTATCACTGCCTCCCCCGTCCGTATCCCCATCAGAAAGAACGGACTGCGAAAGATATATCATCCCCCCGCATTCTGCCAGCGTCCTGCCACCAGCCTCTATATAGCTGCGGATAGACTCCCTGGCAAGCCTTGCCCCGGCAAGTTCCTCCAGACGGTTCTCGGGATAGCCGCCGGGCAGATAGAGCAAATCCGTCTCTTGCGGAACAGCCCGGTCCTGCTCCGGATTGAAGAAAGTGACCGTGCCCATACGGCGCAGAATATCCAGATGTTCCGCATAGAGGAAGGAAAAGGACTCTTCGTTGCGCGCTACCGAGATATGCAGCTTCCCCGGCTCTGATAGTATCGGCTTCTCCTCCACAGCCGCCGCAGGCAATGGAA
>OHRU01000835.1_pt1 | contig 11425 bp, 8 predicted proteins | sample 1578491 | NCBI WGS metagenome assembly OHRU01 (sample SAMEA3879565, study PRJEB24766) | human gut metagenome | biome: human-associated habitat; feature: feces | place: USA | collected 1985/1987 | reverse complement strand
ATACGGCATCAACGTGCCGTGGCTCATTCTGATGGACCCGACCTCCGCCTGCAACATGCACTGCACCGGCTGCTGGGCGGCGGAATACGGCCACAAGCAGAGCCTCAGCTTCGAGGAGATGGACAGAGTCCTGACCGAGGCCAAGGAACTGGGCACCCATGCGTGCCTCTTTACCGGCGGCGAGCCGCTGCTGCGGAAAAAGGACATCATCCGCCTGTGCGAAAAGCACCGCGACATGGCCTTCCACGCCTTTACGAACGGCACGCTCATCGACGACGAGTTCTGCAAGGAGATGCTGCGCGTGGGCAACTTCTTCGTCTCCATCAGCATCGAGGGCTTCGAGGAGGCCAACGACGGCCGCCGCGGCGACGGCCACTTCCAGAAGGCGCTGGACGCCATGGATCTCATGCGCCGCTACCGCATCCCCTTCGGCGTGTCCATCTGCTACACCAGCCAGAACTATAAGGTGGTCACCAGTGACGAATTCCTTGATCTGCTGATCTCCAAGGGCTGCGTCTTTGCGTGGTATTTCCACTACATGCCCGTGGGCGTGAGCGCCTCGACCGAGCTGCTGCCGACGCCGGAGCAGAGAGCCTACATGAAAGACCGCGTGCGCGAGATCCGCGGCGTCACGGGCGGCAAGGAGCTCTACTGCATCGACTTTCAGAATGACGGCGAGTTCGCCGGCGGCTGCGTTGCCGGTGGGCGCATCTACTGCCACATCAACGCTGCGGGCGATGTGGAGCCCTGCGTCTTTATCCATTACTCGGGCGCGAACATCCGTGAGAAGAGTTTCCTCGAGTGCTTGCAGCAGCCGCTCTTCCTCGAATACCGCAAGGGTCAGCCCTTCAACGGTAACCACCTGCGTCCCTGCCCGATGCTCGAAAACCCGCAGTGCCTGAGAAAGATGATAAAGGACACGGGAGCGAAGTCCACCGACCTGCTTGCGCCCGAGGATGTTGAAACCCTCTGCGCGCGCTGCGACAAGTTCGCCGCTCAGTGGGCGCCCGTTGCTCAGGAGCTCTGGGAGTCCAGAGAGCACCCGCATCCCAAGACCCAGTATTACAGGGACACTCCCGAGGGAAAAGCGGAGCTGCGCGAAAAAAAATAAACAAAACCGAATAGCCAGGGGTGCTGCCTTCGGGCGGCTGAGATGATACCCTCTGACCTGATCCGGATAATGCCGGCGTAGGAAGGATAATAGACAGCGTTTGCTGTATATTATATAGACTGACAGCGTCTGTGCATACCGCATGGACGCTGATTTCATTTTTTGGAGGAAAAACACCATGTCAACAACCAAGAAAAACAACACAAAAGTGCTTGTTGAGTGCGCTCTGCTTATCGCTATCGCAACCGTGCTCAACGTCGTTTGCAGCTTCATACCGTTCCTGAATCTCCCCTTCGGCGGCGGATTCACCGTATGCAGCATGCTGCCCATCGTGCTTGCGGCTTACCGCAACGGCACAAAGTGGGGTCTGCTCACCGGCTTCGTATATGCCGTCGTTCAGATGCTCCTCGGCTTCAAGACCGTCTCGGCGTTCTTCATGCCCGGCTCCGACAGCTATATGGTTCTCTGGAAAGCCGTTTGCGTCTGCCTCATCGACTACATCATCGCCTACACCGTTCTCGGCCTCGGCGGCATCTTCAGAAACAAGATAAAGAATCCGTCCGTCTCCCTGTGCGTCGGCTCGATATTCGCGCTCTCCCTGCGCTATATCGCGCACATCATATCCGGCTTCATCTTCTTCGGCACCTGGGCTGACTGGTTCTTCTCGCAGGACGGCTTCACCCTCGGCGCAAAGATTCTCGAGAAGTTCAGCGGCCAGGGTCTGGCGTTCCTCTATTCCGTTATCTACAACGGCCTCTACATGATTCCCGAAATCATCATCACCGCTATCGTCGCGCTGATAATCGGCCGCGTGCCGCAGATCTCCGGCAGGAAGAACACAAAATAAAAACAACTTTTACGAACCTCACCAAAATAGAAAGAGACAGAGAACAGGACAGCCGCAGCTATATGCTGCGGCTGTTTTCGTCTGTTAAAGATACGCTCTCAGCCCCGAGAGCAGGTTTTCCTCCGCGCCTATAATGCGCCGCGCCGTGCTGCGGGACGATCCGTCCGCGCCCTTATACTCGTTGAGATAGCGGGTCAGGCTTTTTATGCCCATATCGCACCCGTCCGTCATCAGCCCCGCGACCGTCTTATCCGTGTCGTTGAGTCCGAGCTTGACGTTGGTCTTTATCCACGACATACTTTTAGCCACTACACCCGGGTCCTTGCCGCAGCCGCCGATCAAAGTCAGCTGTTCCCTGACCTCCCGGCCTATCCTGTCATGCTCCTCCCTGCTCTTTTCAAGCAGATTTTTGAGCTCCGTGTTTTTTATATGCCCGCTCACCTCATCTATGCTGCCGACCGCCATTTTTATTCCGCTGTCGCATTCGCGAAGCAGCTCCAACGTATCCTTGCTCATTTTATGCACCCTTTCCGTTTCTTTCTTCGTATAGTTTACCCCGTATGCGGCGAATTATCACAAAGGCGAATATGATATATAGTGCACAAAAACCGATAAAAATTTATGGGATTTGTATAAATATAAAATAAAGTTTATTCTCTTGACAAATCAATTAACATAAAGTAAACTTGAATCGTAACATGGCAGAGGATGCTCTGCCCCAAAGACGAAAGGAGAAAAATTATGAAGAAAATTATTGCACTCCTGCTCGCACTCGCAATGATATTTGCGTTTGCGGCGTGCAAGGGCAAGGATGACAACAAAGACACGACGGCCGACAGCACTCAGGGTACGGGTGCGGATGTTCAGGACACCCAGGCAGGCGGCGAGGATACCACCGCAGCCGAAGCTCCCTCGGGCGACAGCACCGAGGCCCCCTCCGAGGGCGGCAGCGAGGCGGCCACCCAGGGTCAGCAGGGCGGCACTCAGGGCAGCGCCAACATCAACGCTCCCGTCAACGGCAAGAAGAACGACATAGTCGCGTTCTTCAACAAGTACGCTACCGCTATGAAGCAGTACAAGGGCAAGGTCACTGTTAAGAGAGTTCAGGGCACGACCTCGAAAATCAACAGCCTCAACCCCAATAAGATACTTGGTATCGATCTTGTCGCAAAAGCAGAGCCCCTGCTTCCCAACGACTATCCCAAGACCGCAACACAGACCTTCAACGGCGGCAAGGCTGCCGACGGCACAACTCTTGCGAGCTTCCTGCCCGCATCAAAGCGCGCTGCCTACAATGTCAACCCCGCAGGCGTTAAGTCCGCCTCCTGCGTCAAGCAGGGCAACGGCTGGAAGGTCAGCATCACTCTCGTTGTCGAGAGCGGCGAGGGACTTACCTTTGTCCCCACTCACCACGGCTCCTGCTTCGACACTCTTTCATTGACGCCCGATGACTTCAAGCCCTTCAGCCCGAAGAGCACAAAGGTCACTTATCAGAGCGGCACCTTTACTTTCGTACTCAACGCAGACGGTACTCTTGCGAGCATCAGCGTCAGCGAGCCGGCAAATGTTGTCTGCAGACTCACCTTTGGTAACAGCAATGTCGGTATCGATGCTAACTTCACCGGCACATGGAAGCAGGATTTCACCTTCACCTATTAATCGCAACTACACACGGGCTGCCGCCATGCGGCGGCCCTTTTTTCGCCCAGCGACGGAAATTTTTGCAAATATATTGACTTTTTCGCCGAAAGCGATATAATTGAGCCACGACCAATGGGGAGTAGCTATGGTATATCCATCCGTCTGTCGTCAACCGCACGCCGAAGCGTGCCGGCAGCGGACATTACCGGCACAGGCTGTGAATGAAGCAAGACCTTTGGCAGAGCGACTCTGCCGAGGGTCTTTTCTATAGGACGCGAGGTGAATTATGAGAAAGCTGTTAAAAAGAATGTCGTCTGCAAGAATAATTGCGCTCGGTTTTGCAGCCGCGATATTTATAGGCTCGGGTCTGCTGATGCTGCCGTGCAGCGTGCGAAACGGTGTAGACTTAAAATACATAGACGCGCTTTACACTTCGGCGAGCGCCGTCTGCGTGACGGGACTCGTGACCGTCGATATAGGGGACACGTTCACCGCGTTCGGTCAGTTCGTTGTTGCGGCGCTGATACAGATAGGCGGACTCGGAGTCGCGTCAATGGGCGCGGGCGTTATCTTAGCGGTCGGAAAGAGGATAAATCTCAAGGGGCGCAGCGTTCTGCGCGACGCGATGAACCTCGGCTCCGGCAGGGGGATAGTGAAATTTCTCAAGGGCGTGTTTCTTGTCACCGTGACCTTTGAGCTCGTCGGTGCGGCGCTGAGCTTCATTGTTTTCGTGCGCGATTACCCGCCGCTCAAAGCTCTCGAAATAAGCCTTTTCCATTCCGTCGCCGCGTTCAACAACTCCGGCTTCGACATCCTCGGAAACTTCCAGAGCCTCTCCGCCTACAAGGAGGATGTGTTCTTAAATCTCGTGACCTGCCTTTTGATATTCTTCGGCGGAATCGGCTTTCTCGTTATCCGCGAGATTGTCGAAAAGCGATTTCGCTGGCGCAGGTTTTCCATGCACACAAAAGTAGTGCTCACGATGAGCGTCGCGCTGACGGTCGGCGGCACGGTAATCTTCAGAATGACCGAGAATATTCCGTGGATAGGCGCACTTTTCAACAGTGTGACAGCGAGGACGGCGGGCTTCTCGACATATTCGCTCGGCGAATTTTCAAACGCGGGACTGCTCGCTATGATATTTTTGATGTTCATAGGCGCGTCGCCCGGCTCCACCGGCGGCGGAATAAAGACGAGCACGCTGTTTGCGCTGATACAGGGCATAAAGACCGCCGCGACAAACACCTCGGGAAAGGCGTTTCACTATTCCGTGCCGCGCGGCGTGTTCCGCAAGGCGTCGGTCATAGCAGTCATGGGTATAAGTGTGATAGCAGTGGGAACGTTTATGCTCTGCGCCTTTGAGCCGGATATAGCAATAAGGGATGCCTTGTTCGAGATGACGAGCGCGTTCGGCACGGTGGGACTCACTACCGGGATAACCACGGGACTCTGCACCGCCGCTTGGGGCCGCTTACAATAGCGACTCTCTGGTACTTCACAAACGGAGATCGAATAAAATATCCCGACGGAAACATAGCCATAGGCTGAGAACGGAGGACAAAGATGTTTAAAAAATCAAAAAGCGACAGCAAATCTTACGGAATAATCGGACTCGGGCGCTTCGGCTCGGCTCTGGCTGTGGAGCTTGCGAAAGCGGGCGCGGAGCCGCTCGTAATCGACGGCAACGAGGAAAAGGTGCGCGAGATGCGCGAATACACGGAGAACGCCTTTGTCGTCAGCAGCTTTGACAAAAAGACGCTCTCGGAGACCGGAATACAAAACTGCGACGTCGTAGTGGTCTGCATCGGAGAAAAGATGGACATATCAATTCTGACCACCCTGAACGTCGTAGCCCTCGGCGTGCCGACGGTCATATCAAAGGCCGCGAGCGCCGAGCAGGGCGAGATACTCAAGAAGCTCGGCGCAGAAGTCGTCTATCCCGAGAGGGATATGGCGGTAAGGCTTGCGCACAGGCTCGAGGCCCCCAATATGCTCGACTTCGTTCAGCTCAGCAAAAAGCTCAATCTTCTAAAGCTCGAGGTGCCGCAGAAAGTGATAGGCATGACGATAATGTCCGCAGACCTGCGCGGAAAATTCGGGGTCAACATAGTCGCCATAGAAAACGACGGAAACATGACGGATTCCGTGCGCCCCGACTATATGTTCCAAAAGGGCGACATACTCTATGCCGTCGGAAACGAAAAAGGAATAGAGCGCCTGTCCGAATGGATGGATGGGAATAAATAAAACAACGGGCACCGTTTTCATGGTGCCCGTCTTTTATGCGGTTTTGTGTGTCGGCCGGATTTTGGGCTTGTTGCGAACATCTTTTTACGATTCTGTCTGCTGTTTTGTATTCTTCTTTGCGGTAGTTACGGAAGCGATAAGCTTTCTTCTAATTACTCTTCAGTTTTCGGAAATTCATATCGCTCGAGACAGCAAGCATACCGTCTCGACGTGCGCTGTCCTCGGGAAAAGATCGACGGGTGTCGCTTCTTCGACTTCGTAGCCAAGCTCTTTGAACGCGGCGCAGTCGCGTGCGAGCGTGGCCGGGTCGCAGGAGACGTATACTATCCTGTCGGGAGCCATTTTTGCGGCGGCTCTTATCGTCTGCTCCGAGCAGCCCTTGCGCGGCGGGTCGAGGATTATCACCTCGGGGCGCTTGCCCTCGGCGAGCAGCTTTTCTGCGGCTTCACCCGCATCCGCGCAGATAAATCGCGCGTTCTCTATTCCGTTTGCGGCGGCGTTTTTCTTCGCGTCCTCAACAGCGGGCGCCACCGTCTCTATGCCGATTAGCTCCTCCGCCCTGTCCGCCATGGAAAGTCCTATCGTGCCCGCGCCGCAGTAGAGGTCGAGCAGGAGCTTTATTTTTTCCGCTCCGGCGTATTCGGCGGCCTTTTTGTAGAGACGCTCCGCCTGAGCGCGGTTGACCTGATAGAACGACAGCGGCGATATCCTCACCTTTACCCCGCAGAGAATGTCGGTTATGCAGCCGTCGCCGAAAAGACAAATGCACCTGTCTCCGAGCACGGCGTTCGTGTCGTCGGAGTTTATGTTTATCAGCACGCTCTTTATGTTCTCTTCGCTTTTGAGCGCGTCAAGAAGCGCGTCCGTATTCGGCAGATTCTCCTGCGCGCTGACGAGGCAGAGCATTATCTCGCCCGTCGCAAACGCTTTTCTGAGATATATGTGCCTTATCGCTCCGCTTTTGCTTATTTCGTCGTAGACGGAAATATTGTATTTCTCTATCCACTCCGCCGTTATGCCGAGTATTCTTTCGTACTCGGGCGGCGCGAGGCGGCACGCGCGGCAATCGACTATCCTGTGTGAACGGCGGGAGTAGAAGCCGATTTTTAATTTCCCGTTTTCGCATCCCACCGGGTACTGCGCCTTGTTGCGGTAGCCGTCGGGTGACTCCGCGCCGATTATCGGCTTTAAATCAACCTCGAGTCCGCCGATGCGGGAGAATGCGTCGCGCACGGCGTCCGCCTTGAGCTTTAGCTCCGCGTCATAGCTCATATGGCGGAACGAGCAGCCGCCGCAGCCGGGATATGCCGGGCAGTCGTTTTCCGTCCTGTCGGGTGACGGCTCCGTTATTTTTATGCACTTGCCGACGGCGTAGCTCTTTTTTGCCTTGATTATATGCGCCTTTATAAAATCACCCGGCGCTGTCGCGGGAACAAAGACGGCGAGCCCGTTGTATCTGCCGACGCCGCTGCCGGTCAGCGAGACGGAATCTATATGAAGTTCAATGTCGTCATTTTTGTTAAGAAGCAAAATATCACCTCGAAAAAGCTTTATTAAAGTATATCAAACGGCGGGCGATTTTGCAATACGGGAGAAAACCCGTTGACAGAAAGCCGGCAAAAATATATACTTGAGTTAATATAAATCCAAAAGGAAGGAAATGATAAAATGATAAGAGTTACCGTCTGGAACGAGGGCGTTCACGAGGCCGAATCGCGCGAAGTGGCAGCCGTCTACCCCGAGGGCATCCACGGTCAGCTGAAGAGCTTTCTCGGCGCGCAGGAGGACATGGAGGTTCGCACCGCGACTCTCCGCGAGCCCGACTGCGGCCTGCCGCCCGAAGTGCTCGAAAACACCGATGTGCTCATCTGGTGGGGGCACAAGGCGCACGACGAAGTGCCCGACGAGCTTGTTGAGCGCGTGCACGACAGAGTTCTGCGCGGCATGGGCTTCATCGCACTGCACTCCGCGCATTTTTCAAAGCCGTTCAAGCGTCTCATGGGCACCTCCTGCGCCCTGCACTGGCGCGACGGCGATTTCGAGCGCGTCTGGACAGTCAACCCCGCGCACCCGATAGCAAAGGGGCTCGACGAATATTTTGAAATTCCCGTTGAGGAGATGTACGGCGAGCGCTTCGACATTCCCGAGCCCGACGAGCTTGTTTTCCTCGGCTGGTTCTCCGGCGGAGACGTGTTCCGCTCCGGCTGCTGCTGGAACAGAGGGCGCGGCAGGGTGTTCTATTTCCAGCCCGGCCACGAGGGCAACCCCACCTACTACATCCCGCAGGTTCAGCAGATACTGACAAACGCCGTGCGCTGGGCGGCTCCGCATGAAATCATCGACGAGATAGTCTGCCCCCACGCCGAGATCTCGCCCGAGCAGAAAAGGAATGCGCGCTGACAGGGCATAGAATAAGTAAAGTATTATTTATTACGATAAATATTGACTTCCCAAGCAGATTCGGTATATAATAGATTCCGATGAAAAAAGAAGCACTCGCTGTGCGCTTGGCGTGCAGCATCTATTTGGGGAGAAGACAAGCGACCGCCCGGCACTCGTTGGGTGGCCGCTTCCCTTTTAAAAAATCAAAAGAGCTGCTGATTCAGCAGGGCGATCATAAGGCAGAAAAGCCCCGACAGGTATTATACCGTCGGAGCTTTTCTGTTTTATGGATATTCGTCTTTCGGTCAGCTGTCTTTTTGCTTATTTGCGGTGTTCATGAGCATGAGCACTTTTTCGAGCAGGTCGAGCATTTTATCCTGCGGCATGATGCGAACCGCGATATGCGGCTTGCCCGCGGCGCTGACGGTCACTCTGCCGGGGAAACCCGCGGCTATCGCCGAAATCTCCTGCATATCAAGGTCATCGATATAGAGCAGCAGTCTGTCGCCCTTGCGCCCTATCTCGTAGATGTTGTGCTGGGCGGAATACGCTCTGAGCAGCGAGGTTCTGATAAGACCCAATACCGGGGCGGGCGGCTCGCCGAAGCGGGAGAGGTTATGTCCGCAATGCGGCGGTAAATGCCGAGTCTCTGCGGTACGCTCTCGATATATGTCGGCGGGATGTGCGCGTCTATGGGAAGGTCGACGAGGCATTCCTTCTTGGGCTTCTCCGTCAGGTCTCCGCGCTCCTCGCTTATCGCCTGCTCGAGCATCTGAAGATACATCTCGTAGCCTACGGCCTCCATGTGTCCGTGCTGCTGCGCGCCGAGTACGTTGCCCGCTCCGCGCAGCTCAAGGTCGCGCATGGCTATCTTGAAGCCCGAGCCGAACTCCGTAAATTCTCTTATCGCGTCGAGCCTGCTCGTGGCTATTTCCGTCAGCTCCCTGCCGGGTCTGAACGTGAGATACGCGCTCGCCCTGCGCGACGAACGGCCTACGCGCCCGCGTATCTGATGCAGCTGCGCCAAGCCCATGCGATCCGCATCCTCTATTATCAGGGTGTTGACATTCGGAACGTCAACACCAGTCTCGATTATCGTGGTGCAAACCAATATATCTATCTCGCCCTCGAGCAGCTTGCGCCAGACCTCGCTCAGCTCGTCCTCGCTCATCTTGCCGTGGGCTATGCCGACTACGGCATCGGGCAGCATATCTTTTATTTTTGCAGCCGTGTGCTCTATGCTCTCAACGCGGTTATGCAGATAATACACCTGCCCGCCGCGCCTAAGCTCCGCGTTCATCGCCTGCGCGAGCATCTCGGGATTGTGCTCGACAACATAGGTCTGCACCGGCGAGCGGTCGTGCGGCGCCTCCTCGAGAATCGACATATCGCGTATGCCGGAGAGCGCCATGTTGAGCGTTCTCGGTATGGGCGTCGCGGTCAGGGTGAGAACATCGACCTTCGGATAAAGCTCCTTGAGCTTCTCCTTTTGAGCCACGCCGAAGCGCTGCTCCTCGTCTATTATTATCAGCCCGAGGTCACGGAACTTAACATCCTTTGAAATGAGCCTGTGCGTGCCGACTACTATATCTACACTGCCGCGGCGCAGACCGTTCAGAGTATCCTCTATCTCCTTTTTCGAGCAGAAGCGCGAGAGCATACGCGCCTCCACGGGGAAGCCCTCTATCCTCTTTAGCACCGTCTGATAGTGCTGATAGGCGAGAATAGTCGTAGGCACGAGTATGGCGCACTGCTTGCCGTCCGCAACGCATTTGAACGCGCCGCGAAGCGCAACCTCCGTCTTGCCGAAGCCGACGTCGCCGCAGAGCAGTCTGTCCATGGGGCAGCTTTTCTCCATGTCGCCCTTCATCTCATCAATACATCTGAGCTGATCCGAGGTCTCGTCGAACTCGAACCTGCGCTCGAAGTCGTTCTGCATATCCGTGTCGGGCGAAAAGGCGTGACCCTCTATCTTGAGTCTGCGCGAATAGAGCTCGGTGAGCTCCTTTGCCATATCCTTGACCGCGCTGCGCACGCGCGAACGGGTCTTTTGCCAGTCCTTGCCGCCGAGCTTGTTGAGGCGGACGGGCTTGTCGTCGCCGGACGGGCCGATATACTTCGACACCTGGTCGAGCTGAGTGACCGGGACATAGAGAATGTCGCCCTTGTCGTAGCGTATTTTTATATAATCTTTTATAGTTCCGCTCGCTTCGAGCTTGTTTATGCCCTCGAACACGCCGATACCGTGCGCGACATGAACAACATAGTCGCCGCGGTGCAGCTCGTCGAGGCTGTGGAACGCGTTCGCATTCTTGCGCATGCTTCTCTTCTTCTGAGCGACCGCAGCCCTGCCGGAGTGGGTGAAAACGGTTATTTTTGCAAGCGGATATTCAAAGCCCGCCGAGAGACAGCCGGGCACAACGGTCAGCGTGCCTGGAGCCAGTTCGTTTGGCAATTCGTCCATATAGAGCGCACTGTAGCCGTCGTCGATAAGATCGCCGCGCAGTGCGTCGGCGGCCTTGCGCGTGCCCGCAAAAATCACGCAGGCGCGGTTGCCCCTGTCCGACAGCGCATCGAGATCGTCCTTGAGCACGGAGAAAGAGCCGTTCCACGCGGTTATCTGCCTTGCGTTGACGCCTATAAGCTCCTTTACGGGCGTGTCGAAGCCACCGCGCGGGAGATTGTCCATATATACGGCGCCCATCTGCTCATATGCGCGCAGGAGGTCGGACTGCTGCAGAGAGAATCTGTCGAGTCCGGGGCAGAGCTCGCCCTCCTCGAACATCGCCTTCATGGCCTCGCGCATGAGCCCGATGGCGGCGTTGAACCGCTCCTTGACGGAAAAGCTCTCGCTCACGCAGAGGATATAGCCCTTTGCGTAGTCGAATATCGATGCCACGTCATAGAGAAGCGGCATATATTTATCAGTCGATTGCAGGCGCAGACCGCCTCTTATTCGGTCGATGTCTTTATCGACGCACTCGCGGGCCTTGACCGCGCCCTTGCCGCGTATCTCCGAGCGGAAGCGCTCGAGCAGCTCGATAAATTCTTCCGTGTCTGGCGGGAGTATCTCGTTCGAGGGAGTTATTTTTATCTTTTCGATATTGTCGGTGCGGCGCTGAGTTTCGATATCGAAATACGCCATGCTGTCTATCTCGTCGCCCCAGAGCTCAAGGCGGCAGGGATATTCCTCGCCG
>OHRU01000833.1_pt1 | contig 11434 bp, 14 predicted proteins | sample 1578491 | NCBI WGS metagenome assembly OHRU01 (sample SAMEA3879565, study PRJEB24766) | human gut metagenome | biome: human-associated habitat; feature: feces | place: USA | collected 1985/1987 | reverse complement strand
CCCAAAGAAATGTGTTATTTCCACTTGACAATCGTCATTTCATAACAGTTTTTTAGCATCCGCAATCTTTCTTTTTGCTTCACTTTTAGGATATCCACCACCAAATGGTTCTGAAAATAATGCTTGAATTGTTTCCTCTAAATTCTTTTCACCTGTATATGTATACTCTTCTCCAAGAGGCAAAGATACTACATTTCCGTTATTGATCTGTGCAAATAAATAGGCATCTTTCGGTGTTGGAACATACCCACATAAAACACCAGGCATACTATTACAAGCAAGCATCATTCCTTGTCCTGAAGAACATCCAGTTACCACAAAATCAACTATATGACTGTTTATGAGCATCCCAATTAACAACGCAATCTCAACATAAGTATAGTTTTCATCTTCATCTACAAAACATCCAAAATTAATAACTTCTGCATCTTTGACATATTTCTTTGTATATTTATAAAGCATCTCATTTTTTGATACTTGTGAACTTGCTTGTACAACTGCTATCTTCATTTATATCCCTCCAGTAGTGTATCTGTGTTTTTAAGACTGTATTCATATTTAATCTACTTCTTGTTTTTCTTCTTTGGTAGATTTATCTTTAGATTACTAAACACTTTAAAGCCTATTTTCTTTGAGAAACGGATATTAGCTGTTGCAGGGGTTTTTGTCTTCTCATCTGATACCCGTGCAAAATACCTGTAGTATATGGCTAACTACTAGCTTTTCTGTAGTAGTATAACTATCTGTTTTTAAGTATGCATTCATAGGATTACCACCAATTAACCCTATTATAACATATGAAAAAAGTTACTTTGTATAGAAAAAGAAAAGAGCCTTTGTGTTTGAATAGTCAAATACAAAGGCTTTTTCAAGAGGTTGTTTATTTGTATGTAAATTTAATAATAGCACCTAGTCCTGATAATAGGACAATTGACGGCATATATGATACAAATGTAGTAATCAAATTTGAAACCGTACTCGCAATCCAAGGCCCAAACATAGGAATAATTAAATATATTAATAAAAACTGAATGATATGATCCATAAGCTTATATACTAATCAATCCATTGATTGATTACCTTTCTTTAGATTTTTCATTATTCATTGTTTAATTAGACTAATAGAGATAAATCCTGCCTAAAGTATTTCGAGTAAATCTGTTACTTAGGTTATACTTTATAACAAAAGGAGGAGTCATTATTTGAATGCACAATAGGCAGGTTATTTAAAATTCTATGATTTGTTTTCCTTTTGCATCACCAACCTTCACTTATAATGTATGTCCTTTTATTTTTCCCTCTTTTTACACATTCTTTTTTTGAATAATTGAATTCTATAAAAAAGAGGATAGATGGACTACAAATCATCCATACTATCCTCATATATAATTCTTACCATCCGTGATCTATTATTCTAATTTAAGTTTTCTTCGTCTACTCCCTCATATACTTTCATTAACTTATTATTGATACTCTCTTCATCTGACATCATTAAATGTTTAAATCTTTCTATAGACTCATCAAACATATTTGAATCATAAGTGATATGTTTACCCAAAAATAAATTACCAGCATTATAATAAGTATCAATCTTTAACAGAAGTGCATGTTTAGTAATCATAATTTCATCTAAACAATGTTGCTGTACAATTTCAATAAGCTTAGTGTACAAACGTATCTTGAACAAATATTTAGACATTTTGTTTTTTCTAGAATTGTAATCATCACTCTTTCTAACAAACTCACGAGAGAATTTCATTACATATTTACTACGTTTGATATGATATTGATATGTTTTGTCATGATAGAGTTTGATGTTCTGACTAATATACTTATCAAACATACACTTATGTTGCTTTGTATAATCTTCCATTCGTTGTGATCCATAGACTAATGCATGAGTGATTCCATGTAAACGTGTCAGACATAAAGTGTGATTTAATCCCTTATACTTAATACTATTCAATTCTTCCATTTCTTTTTTTGATTCAACTTTATCTAATGATTCATATTTCATTGTTATCACCGTCCTCACTTATAATGTATGTCCAGTTATTTTTCCCTTTTTTGTTGAATATAAACCATGTTCTTACTAAAACAGGGAAAAAAATACTCCCTTACATTATGAGTAAAGGAGTTGAGTAAAATGTCAAATAAAGTATGGGATGAAGAAAGAATTAGAGAAGAATTTAAAAAGCTAGATAGTATAACTGGACTACATGGAGCTGATTTACCTATCACATTTGGGAAAGCTAAACATACATTAGGATGTTTCTATATTGATACTATTAATAAAAAACCAAAGAAGTTTCATTTCTCATTGTTTTATTTTGGGAATCCTGAATGGTCAGAAGCATCTGCTTTAGATGTAATCAGGCATGAATATGCGCATTATATGGATTATATGTTTAATGGTAAATCAAGTCATGGTGCTTCATGGAAAGCTTGTTGTCGAAAGATTGGAGCATTACCTTCAAGGCTTTATAATCCTAGAGTAGAAGAGATTAATCTCCATATGGAAAATAAACAAAAAGAACTAGATTCACAGATTGAATCTATTAAACAAGGAAATATGGTTATTCACCCTACATATGGTATTGGTATTGTGAATAGTATTTCAGATGATAAAAGAAAACTATACATTAACTTCAACAATGAAATGAGATGTTTAAGTGCTCCATGGGTGACTGAACATTGTCAGATTGTTAAGTAAGGACCTGGAAATCATTCCCGGTCCTTTACCATTAGAAATTTATTTCATATTCTAAAATGCTTTTTGCTTCATTTTGTACTTCACTTGATACTGTTGTATTACCTGCCATCTTCAAGCTTTTCAATATCATATCTATCTTCACGGCATCAGTTTCCTTTAATCCTGATGAACTACTTAATTTAATATTTAACGTCTGATGATTAAGTGGTCCTTTAGGATCCATACGCATCTTAATTAAATTCTCTATATTAGGATCATACTTCAAATATCTTACATGAGGCATGACTGGTTCATGTCCAGGGAAACTCATTTCAGCTGCAATATCCATTCTATCATACTTCTGCTCTGTCGCATTCATTTGTGCTGAACCATTGCCCTTTTTATGAATTGATCCTTTTCCATTTGCAGCCTTCTTACTTAAAGTTGTTCTTTCTTTTATATATGTAACTCTAAAGTATTTAGCACCTAAATCCTGAGCAATCTTCTGTAACTCACTAACACGCACCTGCTTCAAACGATCAAAATACTCATCTAACACATTATAACTATCCTTATTAGTAGGTTCTACATAATAGAAGTTCACTTCATCATTAGGATAGAAATCTAATCCAAACTTATTGACTGAATCCTTAAAGATATTCATCCATCTTTCACCTTTACATGTATCCCAATAACCAATAGAACCTTTACATACATCAATATCAAACTTCTTTTCTCTTTCCACAATTCTTACAAGTTTGAAAATATCATTCCATTTAAATCATTTATGAATATTGGTTTAAGTCTCTTTAGATTCCAACTATCTTTCCCATTATTAATGACTTCTGCAAGACTCTGAGCTGCAACTACTGCAGCATCAACTAGTTCCTTAGCATGCTTATCTAACTCAGCCTTATCAACAACATCAACTACTTTCCCTCTTGCATCATCAATTCCATCTTTGACACCATCAATCATTTTATTGACCTTCATAAGTTCTTCCCTCCTACATACCTTGTTCTTTTCTTATTTGTTTGATTTGATCTTTAAATGTCTTATTATTCTCTTCACTCTTTACTGGAATAGAATATCTCTGTATATATTCTATCACTTTCTTTTGTTCCTCTAAAACTCTAATCGTATAATTGATTTTATTTACTTTCTCTTCTATTACAGTTTCCTGCTTCATTCCTTCTAGAATCAGTTTTATTTCCTTTAAATCTAACCCCATTTCCTTGTACCATAAGATTTTCCATAGTCTTTCCATTGTCTCATCATCATAAAGTCTATAATTATTCTTAGAGCGTTTAACAGGCAATATACCTTCATCATCATAATATTGTAATGTACGCTTACTGACTCCTGATAACTTACTCACTTCTTCAATCTTTTTAAACACTTTTACATCCTCGTAACTTGAGGATACGCTATCACGTAAACGTGATAGCAATACCCACCCTACGAATCTCCTTTCTATTAGAGCGGATGTAAAAATCGCGTAAAAGAAAAGATGGGCAAAAATGCCCATCTTGAGTCTTATGCGTGTTTATTTCTTTTCTTACGTCTTTCTTTTCTATTCTTAGGTACAGGTGCTTCTTCCTCTATACTTACTACTGTTGTTTTCGCAATATAGTCATGAATAGCTCTTCTAGAGCCTGTATTATAGACCATTACACCTGAGATAATAGTCAATACAGCACCAATAGCTGTTAAGTAATATTCAAAATAGATTCCTGTCGCAAGAGTCAACATCTGTCTTAAATAACGACTCACAATCATAGATACACTTTCAATAAGTAATAAGCCAACAATATTTCTTAATACAAGTGTTTTGATATCCAGTGGCTGCCAGTCTAGTCTGACAATCTTAAGCTTCATAATCTTCTTACCAAGTGTCTGACCTGGATACACTTTATATGGGATATATACAAAATAGATTACTGCAACTACTAAGCATAATAATCCTGCGACATAACCCCACCATTTAGGAAATCCTAAAGCGGCAAATACATATAAATCACTAAACATATCATCACGTTTAGTAACCATGCTGTAGATTGCGACGGCAGGTAATCCACAAAGGATACCTCCAATTACCCAGTCTAAAACATAGGCAAATACTCTAGAGGCAAAAGGGACTTTAGATGGCTTTCTATCTAGCCAGAATGTTAGTTTGTTCCATAAAATACGCATAAGACAATCTCCTTCTATTTATTATATAAGTAATCCATTGCTTTCTTGAATCGTTTTAATCCTTCTTCAATCTTAGAGCGAGGACAACCTAAGTTCATTCTTAAATACTTTGCACCATTTTCACCATAGATTTCACCTTTCATAATGGCGACTCCTACATTCACAAGTGCATCCTGAATCTCATCAGAAGTGAATGGGACATCTCTTGCATCAATCCAGGCAAGATATGTAGCTTCTGGTCTTTGGAACTTGAAGTCTTTTAATTCATCTCTTATAAAGTTTTCTACGAGTTCCATATTTCCACGAATATATTCATTTAACTGATCAATATAATCATCACATTCAGTATAACCAATCATAGTGGCATACATACCAAATATACTTGCTGAATTAAGAAAATCTCTTCTTCTTGTTACACCTAGGAATTCATCTCTGATCTTTTCATCAGGGATAATAACATAAGAACCTATGAGACCTGGTGTATTTAATGTTTTACTTGAAGAACTTGCTGTAAAGATTTCTTTATATTCATCATAGTATTTCATTAATGGATGATGTTTCGCATCTTTAATTCTAATATCCATATGAATTTCATCTGAAATGATCTTTACCTGATATTTCTTACAAATTTCAATCATACGATGCATTTCCTCATCACTCCATATTCTACCTGTTGGATTATGAGGTGAACAAAGAAGTAATAGAGTACTTTCCTGAGCCTGCTTTTCAAATACATCAAAATCAATCTTAAATGTACCCTCTTCCTTTATCAGATGATGTGAAAGAAGTTCTCTATCATTTTCTTTAATCACATTAATAAAAGCATCATACATAGGGTTCATAGTCAATACCTTGTCATGAGGTTGACTTAATAAGCGAATGAGTAATGACACAGAATACATCACAGATGGGCTATAAAGAATCCAGTCTTCTTCCATATCTGTATCAAATCTTCTTTTGAAATAAGTAGTAATAGAAGATTTGAAATCATGATGATTCCATCTTGTATAACCATAAATCTGATGATCTGCTACTTCATGAATTTTTTTTGTGATTGGTTTAGGAATAATAAAATCTGTATCAGAAATAGAGAATGGTATTAAATCCTTCTTATTAAAACGGTCTTCAATATAATCCCATTGTGTACAATAAGTACCTAAACGATTATGTACTTCATCAAAATCATAATGCATACTATTTTTCCTCCAGTATTATATAGTCCTTAGTTGTTTTATTAAGTGGAACACCTACTCCATTTTCAATAAGGACATCATCTTCTATTCTAATGCCACCTACTCCAGGTATATAAATACCAGGTTCACATGACATCATCATACCTTCTTTTAAAACTGTCTGACTCTTACTATTTAAAATAGGTCCTTCATTACTATCAGTCACACCTATTCCATGTCCAAGTCCATGATCAAAATACTCACCATAACCTGCATCAACAATCACTTGTCTTGCAGCCTGGTCACACTCACTTGCAAGAGCGCCTTCTTTAATAGCCTTTAAACCAGCAAGCTGTGCTTCTAATACAACATCATAGATTTTCTTGTAACGTTCCTCTGGCTCACCAATAAAGCATACACGTGTCATATCTGATTGATAATTATCATACTGAATACCAAAATCAATCATAATAGGTTCATGTGCCTTCACTCTTCTACCAGTTGGTCTACCATGAGGTAAAGCTGTTCTTTCACCACTTGATACAATTGTATCAAATGACATCTGTTGTGCACCTGATGCAATAGAGTAATATTGAACTAAAGCACTGATTTCATACTCAGTCATACCTACTTTAATGTGTTCAATGACCTTTGAATAGATATCATCTGTAATCGCAATTGTTTTTTTCATTGCGGCTATTTCTTCAGAGTCTTTCACAATTCTTAAATTCATAATATCTTCATCTAATAAACAAATATCAACACCCAATTGTTTCATTTGTTCATATTCATTAACTAGTACTTCATCCGCTTCTACACCTAAATTCTTACAGTTCTCTTCCTTAAGTAGTCTTTCTACTGCAGCTAAATAGTTACGGCCTGTTGTATGAGGATTATGAAGAACGATTTCTAAATCAAATTCTGTTTCTTTTGCTTCTGTAAGATATCTACCATCTAGAATCAAATAACCCTTAGATTGTGTGATCAGAATCTTACATCCACTTCCTGTCATTGTAGACATCCACTTCTTCATTGTTTTGCTTTTGAGTAATAAAGCATCTATGTTCTTCTCTTTTAAATAGTTCTGAACTATATCTATTCTTTTAGCCATATGTATATACCTCTTATAAAAATATAAGGGGCAAGCGAATGCCTGCCCCTTTGATATTAAAAGTCTAAGTCTAAATCGTCTAAAATTGCAGCATCTTCGTCTGAAATAACATTATTAGTATCTTTCTTTTTAACATCTTGTCCATAACGTTTTTCATAAATCTTGAAGAATGGATACCACACAACAATTGATGCAATCATCTGAGCCGCATTGACTACAATAGACATCATGTCGAAGTTAGTTAAGTAACCTTCTAAGAATACACCAACGTATGGAGGTGTAAAGATAGATTTTTCCATAATTCCAAAGTACATAGCGAAACCACCAAAGCTTCCAATAATTCCACCAAAGATTACGTAAGGAATAAAGAATATAGGGTTTAATACGATTGGAGCACCAAATAGGATTGGTTCATTGATACCAAATAATGCTGGAATAAGGGCAACACGTCCTACCTGTTTTAAAGCCTTGTTCTTAGATAATAAGCACCAGAATACTAATCCGATTGTAACACCAGTACCAGTGAAGTTACCGAATGCTGATTCAGGACCTGGACAGTAGAAATGAGGTAATGGCTGTTTAGCTAAGCTTGCAGCGATATTGTCAGCTAAGAACTGAGTTGAGATTGGGCTTGTGATAGGGCTTAATACTGATGGATGAATACCAAAGAAGAATAATAAGCACTGAAGCATTTTTAAGAATAAATAAGCAATTGGATTATCCATTGAACCTACTAAAGGTGCGAATAACTTAGTAAAGATTAAAGGAGGCATTGTATTGAATACATTGATACATACAATACGTATGATTAAGAAGAAACCAATGACAATCACTGATAATGGAATCATTTCAAATGATCTAGATACGAAATCAGGAACTGATTCTGGCATCTTGATAGTGAATTTCTTCTTTTTACACCAGCGGAATAATTCAACCGCAATGATAGATGCGAACATAGCCACAAATAGACCCTTAGGGCCAAAGAAAGTAGTATCTAATCCTCCACCTTCTTTTGTCTGGTAAGTCATGATAAAGAAAGAGATTAATGCCATGCTGACAGCACCAGGAATGTCCTGTTTATAACTGTTAGCTAAATGATATGCAATAATGATTGATACATATACTGACATTAAAGCCATACCTACATTGTATGGAATGTAGATTAAATCAAGATTCTTTAAGATCCAAACTGATACGGGATGTTTTGCACCAATCATATTTGGGATAGCTTCTGGAATCAAACAGAAACTACCAATGATTAGTAATGGTGTTAAGGCAACCATTGATTTTTTAATAGCACTTAAATGAACCTGTTTATCCATCTTGTTTGCAAGTGGAGTCAAGTATTTGTTCATAAATGCTTCGAATTTATCAAACATTTTAGTCCCTCCAAATTATTATTTTATTTTGCCATGTCTGCTTTTCTACGTGCGATTAATACCTGTTTCATAACAGTTGCACCATCCATTTTTCCATATACTTCTTGATCAACGATTACATATGGAATATGGTATGGTTCAATAATTGGCTTGATGAAGTCCAATTTATGCACAATCTGTGGTCCAATAACTAATACATCGCAGTCTTCTACTTCACTCTGTAAGATATCTACTGGAATCGCAACAAAGCTGAAGTCATCTTCATTTAGCTTTGCACTCTTCTTAACGATGGCTTTCATGCTGTCCATCAACATAGTTGTTGAGAGACCACCTGCACAACATAATACGATTTTCATTTTACTTTCCCTCCTTTGCTTCAAAGATTGTTATTAACTCTTCAATTAGATCCCTTGCTAATTGAGATGTCATATAATGGTCCTGGGCATGAACCATTAATAACCCAATTACTGGCTTTTCTTCAGTGTCTGACATTTCAGCCTGAATAAGCTTAGTCTGAATAGAATGTGCTTCGATGTCTATTTTTCTTGCTTCATCTAATAGTCTTCTCGCTTCATCATATTCTCCTGTTTTTACTTTCTTCAATGCTTCAAAAGCCATAGATTTGCTTTGTCCTGATGAAGAAATGATTCCGATAATTTGTCTTTCCATTTCAGTCATGTTCTTAACCCTCCGTAATAAATGTTGTCATTGCCTGATATTGTGAATTATCTATTTGTATTAATTTACAAATCAATTGAATCAAATGCTGTAAGTCATTGCTATGAACCATTGAATAAGATCCATGACAATAACGTAGTGGAATACCTAATACAAGTGCTAAGCGTCCTCCCGCTTCTAAATGTGCATTACCTGCATCTGTTCCTCCACCCTTCAACATATCGCACTGATAAGGAATGTTATTCTTATCAGCCACTTCTTTAACATAGGCCAATAGTTTTCTATTAGGCGCCATTGTTTTATCATAATGAACAATCATTGGACCATGTCCAATCAATCGGGTATTTGTATAGTTCTTTACAAGTTCTGGATTATTTGCGACATCAATTGCATATACGATATCTGGATCAATAAGATGTGTAGCTGTTTTTGCACCACGTACACCGACTTCTTCACTACTTGTTGCAACAAAATATAAGTCATGTTCATTGAACTTCACCTGCTTTAAGGCTTCTGCAAGTACATAACATCCTGAACGGTCATCCATTGCTTTACCCATATAAACATGGGGCTGAATTTGACGCATACTTGATGCAAAGCAGACCATATCACCAATAGAAATACCAAGGTCTTTCACTTCCTGGGCTGTTTCACAGCCAATATCTACATACATATCTTTAACCTGGCCATTACTATCCTTAGTCACATTCAATAAGCCTTCATACTTACGTCCATCCGATGTTGTCACACGCACAATCTGCATTTCCTTACTCTTATCTAACACGCCACCTAATGGCATTAAATAGAGGAAACCAATATCTGAGATATATCTCACTTCAAATCCGACTTCATCCATATGTGCACAAAACATGATCTTTAAAGGATTTAAACTACATCCCTTTTTATGAAAAATCACACTGCCTAAAGAGTCACAATAGACTTCGTCACAATAATCTTTTAATTCATGATAGAGAATATTTCTTACTTCATCTTCACATGATGCAATACTATCTGCATCACTGAGTCTTTTAAGTAATTCATCATTCATGTTGAACACCTCCTAATTCATCTAACACTGCCATCATTTCTTCAAATGACTGGACTTCTAAAATTCTTTCTATATATTTTGGTTCATGCATAAGCGCATAGAGCTTCTTTGTAAGAACCTTATACATTTCTATCTGATCCTTTCTTAAACAAATCATGAATACGAGTTTGACTGTTTTCTCGTGAGATTCAAATGGTTTCTTTAAGATTCTTACAGATATCATGTTTTTTAATGCATCTGTTTCTAATGGGTGAGGAATACAGATTCCATTCATATAAATCGTACTGACATAGGATTCACGTTCTAATACAAGATCCGCAAATCCCTTCTTCCCATAGCCTTGTTCTTCTAATTCAATCGCCATACGATAAATCAAATTCTCATAATCATCATCTTCATCTATCTTAAAGAAATCTTTAGAGAAGAATGACTGATACATTGGTTTATCATTGACCAACGTATAAGGATCATAGTCATCTGTCTGTAAGATCTGCTTAATACGCTGTAAATCCTTATCATCCAGTAATTCCTTGATATAGATAATAGGTGCCTGGATATCAAAAGAAAGCGGCATAATTGTAAATACAAGGTCAGGACAATAATCTAGTAAAGCATCCTGTTGTAAGAATGAGAATGTCTTGACTGTTGCTTTTGGAAAAAGTGATTCTATCTGCAGTTTGATCATATAAGCACTGCCTCCTCCAGAGGAACAGACCACCCCAATACGATCATAAAGCTGTAGTTTTTGTTGTTTTTCCTTTTCCATATGTCCAGCAAAATGCATAGCGACAAATCCGACTTCATCAAAGGTTGGCTTGACATCATAGAGTTCATGAAGCATATCACAGAACTGTATGGCGATATTAAATACGACTGAATTGGTAATACTTAATTCGTTGGCTAATTCATTCTTATAGGAAATCTTGTCATGAAGACGATCTATAAGTAATGTGACATGGATAAGTAACATCTTCTTAAAGTCTTCATCCTGTAAGAATGTTGTTTCATATATTTCATCTGTTTTCTTTAAGAAGTCATTGATGACTTCTACGAGATTAGTGCATTTAAAACCAATATTTTCTAAACGTTTTCTAAGATTCTTATTTAAGACTGTAACTAGTCCATCAATGCTTTCATTAGAGAACTCAACATGATAGAGAC
>OHRU01000825.1_pt1 | contig 11510 bp, 10 predicted proteins | sample 1578491 | NCBI WGS metagenome assembly OHRU01 (sample SAMEA3879565, study PRJEB24766) | human gut metagenome | biome: human-associated habitat; feature: feces | place: USA | collected 1985/1987 | reverse complement strand
ACACAAAAATAACCATTGACCTGTCTGTGAGAACAGGCTGCTCATATCTGAACTCTGATGCAATCTCAACAGAAACAGGAATACCAAACTTGTTCTTTAAAAGAGCTTTTCCGACCATTCCAGCATACATGGCTGTACCGCATGCTACAACTGTTATGTCGCTTATATCCTCGAAGAACGAATCCGGGATATTATCATCCTCAAAACAAGGAAGTGAATCCTTGATTCTTGGAGTGATAGTCCTTGTGATAGCTGTTGGCTGCTCATGAATTTCCTTGATCATGAAATGCGGATATCCATCCTTCTGAGCTGCCGTCACATCCCAGTTTACCTCAAGATAATCCGGCTCAACTTTCTTACCCTCTAAATCCTCCATTTCGATTCCATCAGCAGTCATTGTCATGATAGTGTACTCCGGAAGTATAAAATAGCGCTTTGAATATTTGATAAACGCTGTAAGATCTGATGCAATAAATGCTCCGTCATCGCAATATGTTGCAACCATCGGGCTTACATTTCTGACAGCAAAAATCTTTCCCGGCTGATCCTTGAACATGATACAGAACGCAAATGAACCCTGAAGCTCTGCTACTGCCTTCTTAATAGTAGCCTTTGGATCTCCGTCATAGAGCTTGTTGATAAGAGCCGCTGCTACCTCTGTATCTGTCTCAGATATAAGAGAGTCTGCAAGATCAAACTTGTTTACGATCTCATGGTAATTCTCAATGATACCATTGTGGATGAGTGCGACATTTCCAACCTTGTGAGGATGAGCATTGGCATTGGTAACTCCGCCGTGTGTTGCCCATCTTGTATGTCCGATTCCGCAGGTTGAATTGTTCTCATCATCGCAGATAGCGAGAAGATCCTTAACCTTTCCGACGGTTTTGCGAATAGAAATCTTGCCAGTATCCTTGAAATAGGCAATACCTGCACTGTCGTATCCACGATACTCTAACGCTGCGAGTCCTTCCGTCAAAATCTTCTGAGCCTCTAAACGGCCTGTAAATCCTATAATTCCACACATAGTGTTAGATCTCCTTTTCGATATATAATTTTAAATGTACAAATTGTAACTGTTCTGTTCTGAATAGCTACTTGATTTTTATGGTTCTCTCGCTTTGTTTTGATGTCTCCATCATATTTGGCTTGAGATGCGCATCCATATATGCGTCCAGGCATCCGCCGAATTTTCGATAACCTGAAACCTCGTTAACCGGCATCATTTTTACGTACCTGCCGGTGCATGGCGCTAAAGTTTTTAACTTTTCGAAATCCAATTCCTCCACATTTGATTGAACGTTGTTATTCTACCACATTGGGATAAATGACTCAATTGTAAAATTAGCCGAATTTTTCATAAATGTGGGGGTAACTTTATAATATGCGACTATATATCGTAGTATAACAAAACCCTCAGGCAAATTATTTTAAATTAATCGCCAGAGGGCATATCATTCAATTACATCTGCACTGCTGCAGGAGATTTTTCAAGAATCTGTTCAACATACCTATTTAAAGTAATATCATGTTCCGTTGCATATATAACAATTTTCTTATGAAGCTCCGGTGATATTCTAACATTGAAGCTTCCTTTATATGCCTGCTCCGGAACCTTTCCTTGCTGCTCACATATTAGCAAATACTCAGCAACAGCTTCATGAAAGCCTTCTACAAGCTCTCTGGCATTTTCACCTTCATATGATATTAATGAACGTATTCCCATAACTTTTCCATAGAAAATTACATCCTCCTCTGAAAACTCAACACTTCCAACATAGCCTTTATATTCCATAGTATTATTCATATAAGATCCTCCTGCTCAAGATATTCTATTAGCTGTTTGATCTGATAAGCTTTAAGCTCTTTTTGTGGATGTGGTTTATGGAGCATAATGCATCCATGATTTTCACTTTCAAATATAACTCTGGATCCACTGGTCTTTCCCTTATTTGAATAGTCAAAGTCAAAATATTTCAATAAAGTTTCTGCTTCATCAAACGTAAAATCTTTTGGTCGTGATTTTAATCTCTTAATCAGTTTATCCTTTTTCCCCATAACATGTATCTCCTTTTTTATTATTATACATCACTTTCCATTTATTGCAACTATTTTTAGTTACAATTGTCAATTTAGTTCTGATTCCTTCATTTGACATAAACTTACACCATGTCCTCTAATCTTATCCCCAATATTCTGAATTAATAAGACAGGTGTGAGTACGTCGGATTTATTTATAAACAATATAAAGCTTAGTATATCGGATTTTGCGAAATATAACAATTGAAAAATCCCCGACATTTACGCCGGGGATAAGAATATCTGATGCAAGCAAGAACATAAGTATATTTTATTGTAAATTGATATTATGGCAATTTCTTCCATTCAATTGGTTTCAATTCGTTTATATATGCTTCATAATCTGATTCGCTTATATCATTTCTTTCTACATTTATTCCACCTTTAGAATATCGTATATCTCCAGTATTATAATTGGTAAAAGCGCTCACATCAAATGCAATATCAAAAACATCATTATTTATCGTGTAATACAAATAATCTTCATTACCTACTCCATAATGTGAATCAGTAAATGCTAATGCATGATATTGTGGTGAATACTCCATATTCTTACAAAACCATATAACATTCGTTTTGCGTGATGTATCTCCAGTGTCATAAAGATTTGCTTGAATTGGTACAATCTCCTGTGTATCACCTTTATATGTAAAAACAATAATATTTCCCCATTCGTTTTCATTTCCATATATAATCAATTCATCAACTCCATTACCATCAATATCTAATACAGCATATTGAGATGGCATACCATATTCCCAATCCGAAGTTAAATAGTTATTATAATCGCCATTCTTTATGAATTCTTCATATATACCGGCATCTATATCTTCTTTGCTCTTTTTCGGTGTATAATTTGAAAAGAAACTAATTGTATACCCCTTAATATTGTTACTATATTCATCCCACTTGTTCATACCTTCTTCCTCAGTAATATTTTTCATCTTGCTAATGTCATATCCATTTGAATTGCTATATTCATCTCCTTCACCATAAAACCATGGTGTGTCCTTAGCATCGTCCTCATCATACAGAACTCCTTCTACCGTTGTAAGCTTTAGATTATCCATATCTATCTTACATTCTTCCACTTCTTTAAGCCCCGCCCCGCCAGAGCCATATCTGTATATTCTTCCGTTTTTAGATAAGTTGATCCCATATCTTTCATCTGATGTATCAAGGTAAACTATACTATCATCTATATATGTATATAAATCAATGATTACTCCATCTGATACAGATTCATTATCCCCTATAAGTAATTCCGGAACTCCGTTCCCATCAATATCTATCAATGCATATCCTACATTATTCAAAGATTTCAAATTCGTATATGGATTGCTAAACAATGGACTAACCTCATCATTATCAGTCCAATTCTGATTTTTAATCTTATAATAATACATATCTAGAACATCTTTATATAATTCTTCTCCATCCACAGAAGAAACCACACACTTTAACAACTCGCCATCATCATATTCACTAAGATACTGCTTATTATTTTCCGGTAAGAAACCATAGCAACCATACTTATTAGTCTTATCCGCATCCTTTAGCTTAACAAGACACTTTGCAATTTCCTGATTGACCATTTTCTGTGTGCTCTCATAAGTCGGATTATCTTCTTTTGTCTTTTCAGTTAACGCTCCAACCGCTGCATCTCTTGTGATATAACAGCTCTTTAAATAGGCATAGCAATACTGTGTCACCTCGTACAGATTCTTCGATGTTATATTATTTGCATCCTTGAACACAGCATCCCTTTTATCAATATAAGACTTAAAAGTATCAGACTGTACAATTCCGGCATACATACTCTGCAAAAAACAGTCCGTATTGCTTAATCCATTTTTCACCCAAGGAACAGTTTCCTTAGAAATGTCCCATATTAACAAATATATCTTTGATTCTGTATCAAGTAATGTCGTAGAAACATCCAGCCCTTCTTTAAGTAAATCACCCATATTATTCATCAGATAATTATATGCCGAATATGAGACTATATCTGTTTCCAACGTATTTTTATAATCTCTCAAACCATCTTTCATAGCCTTAGACATAACACAGCCGTAATTTGAATTCTTAATAAATGTATCCAACGATTTTACTGCAAACTTGTCCTGATTTTGAAACTCACTTGCATACCCTGCAATTTCCATTACTGAATAGAATGCCTCCATAAAACCTGTTGCCTCTTTAAAACTTTTTGATACCTGTACAAAAGGATCTGTTGTCTCAGAAAAGAAATCAGCTCTTGAACACAATTTATCTAATTCCTGATACGATTTATTGTAAGCATCCACAGATGCTTTATTTTCAACAACCATTTTTTTCTTCAAATCTGCTGTCTTCTTAGATAGATTTTCTATCTTATAATCATATGCATCATCCATCTGTTTCATGGATTTTACAACCCAATTATCTCCATTAAAAGGCTTCAGTTTTTCCTTCATTGCATCTACATCCTGACTCAATTCTTCATCTGAATAAGTACAGAACATCTTTGCAAATGATTCCGAATACTTTGCATCATAGCTTGACGAATCCATGCTAAATGAATTAATCAACTGGCACCATGATGCTCCATCCCAGTCAAGCACACCATTAAATATCTGAACCATATTGGCTGCAGTACCCATTGCAAACATTGAACCATGTGTCGCTCCGGCATCAGCTTCCCAATCAAACAAATAACGGTCATTATTTTTCAATACATCCATGTAGATATCAACTATATTCTTCTCCGGCATATCAACATGAATCTTTTTATCCAGTACAACATCTGAACTATTTAGCAATAACAGACTGAATTCAAAAGGAATCCACTCTCCATCAGCATTCTTTACTGTCTTAAACGGAGCCTCATAATCTACCATCTTGTTAAATAACATATGTCTGACCTTTGTACTGTCATAGTAAAATGTTGTAATACCATACGGTACAATATTGCTAAATTCTTTGTTGAAAACAGCCACATACTCATCGCCTGCTTTAACCTGATACCCAAGCCTTTCTCCAAGCTGTTTTGCATTTACATACAAATGGCCGTCATCTACCATCGCATCCAGATTTTCTGTTGTTCCTAAATTATCGGAGAACTCAACCGGAAGTGTATTGTACGAAATATCAGCACTCTTTGTTTCTGTCGCATACGCTGTGCCGGTTGTCAATAATATTATTGCGCTTAATAAAATACTAATTATTTTTTTCATCACCAGTCTCCTCACTAAGTTCCTTTTGTACATCCTGCATCAGCTCCTGATAAGCAGTAACCAAATTGCCGGTCAATGCATTGACAAATTCCTCAGTATCGTATTCTGCTGAATAAATTCCATCCTTATATGTATATGGTATTTCCACTTCATTAGTCACTTTTTCAGCATTTGAAATATAATCATCTGTAAATGATTCTATATTTTCCTCTGTCACTTCACTCTTTTTCATCTCAGTAAAATACTTGGAAAAATCAGGTGCTGTTATTTTATATGTAACTGTATCTTTTCCAACCTTTTTCACCTTGATTGTATCATGCTCTATAATTTTAGACATCAAACCATTTTTCTGCTTTGCTTCGGTGTCTGTCTCAAAGAAATCTTTTAATTCCTCATCTGCTTTTATTTCATCGGTTCCGTTAATGATAGCATCTAATTTTGTTATATCTTTGGATTCCACTGCGTCAACTACCTTGTTTGCCTGCTTTTCTACTTTCTTGTCGGTATTAACGTCACAGGCTGTAAAAATGATTGAACATCCTAGAATCGCGATTGCTATTCCTGATTTTATAAATTTGCATTTTTTCATGTTGCTGCTCCTTCCTAATAGAAATGATTTACTATGTATTTTAATAAACAAAACTTGCACGGATACAATGCGTTTAATAAGATTATTCGCATTAGTTTATTCTGCATGATTGTATCCACAATAACTATCCGCAGAATGTAAAGATAATGATTTTACACTTCCATTTTCCAGATAAATGTCAAAATAGTAAGTATTTGATTTATCTTTACAAAATATAGTCTCTGTTTGATCTTTTTGTATTGTCCAGATATCGCTTTTACTCAATATAGTTCTTACGCTATCCCCATCCATATTATATTTAATCCCATATAACATATAACCACCATCGCCAGTTATATCAATCTCTCTAATGCTATCGTCCTTATGACAAGCAAAACAAACATTATCATTTTGTTTAAATTTTCCTGCATCTACTTCATTTTCAATTGTAAATTTTATGTTTTGATCTATTTGAGATATGTTCTCTCCAATATATACGGAAAGTTCTATTCCATCCTTTCCAACATTTTCTTCTTCAATCTCACTATAAACACTTGGGGATCCTTTTCTTATCCAATAAAGATTATATGAATTATCATTTATATCTTTCATTATCAAATATTTTTTATCTTTTCCAATAAGCATTGTATCTTGAACATTCTGATTTTGTTCATACATATTAATGTTATAGTTTAAATGATCATCTTCAATGCTACATACCCCCTTTCCACCAAGTCCTATTCCAATATAGAACGAAAAATCGCCGTTTTCATCAATTTCTAAATCAGCACCATACTGTGTTAATCCACTTCCATACATAAAACTAAGAGAACGATCATTATTCTTATTTGTTGCAACACTATCCAATACCCATATTCCCACAAAATCTTTCAAATCACTTTTATTTTGCACAGCATCTATAATTGAACTATCATCATACTCACCCAAATACTGTTCATTGTTTTCTGGCAAGAATCCATAGCACCCATACTTATTTGTTTTATCAGCATTTTTTAACTTAATCAAATATTCCGCAATTTCCTGATTTACCATCTTCTGTGTGCTTTCATATGTAGGATTATTTTTCTTTGTTTTTTCAGTTAATGATCCTACTGCTGCATCTCTTGTTATATAACAGCTTTTAAGATATGCATAACAATACTGGGAGAGTTCATACAGATTTTCCGGTGTTATATTCTTAGCATCTCCAAACACAACATTTCGTTTGTTTATATATGTGCTAAAGGTGTCAGACTGTATAATTCCCGCATACATACTCTGTAAAAAACAGTCAGTATTGCTTAGACTATTTTTGACAAGCGGAATCGCCCCTTTAGCAATATCCCACGCTAACAAGTATAGCTTAGAATCCATATCCAGTATTGTAGTTGATATATCTATAGTATCTGTAAATAAATCTGTCATATTATTCATCAGATAATTATACGCAGAATATGCTACAATATCGGTTTCCAGTGTCTTTTTGTAATCTCCCATGCTATCTTTCATAGCCTTAGACATAACACAGCTCGAATCAGAATTTTTTATTAATATATCTAATGATTTTACTGCAAATTCGTCCTGATTTTTAAACTCGCTGGCATAACCAATAACTTCCGATATCTTATAAAATACATCCAAAAAGCTGGTAACATTCTTAAATTCTTTTGAAGCGGTTAAAAATGGATCTGTCATATCTGAAAAATAATCTGCTGTATTACACATTTTATCAAGTTCTTGATATGATTTGTTAAACTTCGCTACAGATGTGCCATTTTCTACATCAATTTTTTTCTTTAAATCAGCTGTTTTTTCAGATAAATCTCCAATATTATCATCTATAATATCGTCAACTTTTTTTATTGATTTTGCAACCCAATTATCACCATTAAAAGGTTTCATTTTCTCTTTCATTGCTTTTGCATTAAGAGTTAATTCTTCATCTGAGTATGTACAAAACATTCTAGCAAAGCTCTCTGCATATTTTCGATCATAGCTATCCATTTTCAGGTAAAAACTATCTATTAATTGAGACCACGACGCTCCATCTTTATCCAAAATACCACTAAATACCTGAACAAAATATGCTCCTGTCCCCATGGCAAATATTGAACCTTCTGAAGCACCGGCATCGCTTTTCCAATCAAATAAATATCTATCATTATTTTTTAATATATCCATATAAATATCTACGATATTTTTTTGTGGCATTTCAATGTGCACCTGATTATCAAGCACAACATCAGAACTATTTAATAATAAAAGACTAAATTCAAATGGAATCCACACACCATCAGAATTCTTAACAATCTTAAATGGAGCTTCATAATCAACCATTTTATTAAATAACATATGTCTTACTTTTGTACTATCATAATAAAAAGTAGTAAGACCATAAGGAACTGTATTACTAAAATTTTTATTGTAAATTGCTACATATTCATTTCCAACTTCAACCTGATAACCAAGTCTATCTCCCAACTGTTCTGCATCTACATAAAGATGTTCTTCTGTCACCATTACATTAAGATCTTCTGCTGTTCCAAGGTTATCCGAGAACTCAACAGAAAGCGTATTATAAGATATATCAGTTGTTTCTTTAGCCAATGCCGTATATGTAGATGACATTAGCATAATTGCGCAAAGAAAAAAACTAATCACTCTCTTCATTATTGATATCTCCTCACTTATCTCATTTTGCACATCCAAAATCAGTTTATGATACGCTTCATGTTAGTGATTTATAAATTCTCTTATGTCATATTCTATAGAAAATTTCTCATCCTCATATATTCATCTGCTGTATAGTCATCCATAAAAGAATCTATTTTTTCTACCACTTAATTTAACAAAAAAGTGATTCACGGAATATTACACTTATCATGAATCACTTTTTTACTATTTATCTATATCATATATCTGATTATTTTTCTGCTGCAAATCTATAAACTTCATATTTATCACCGTTTTGTCTAGCTATATATAATGCATCAGATCCAGCTATAACAGTATCATCAGATATACAGCTCCCTTTAAGTGAAGGTTCATAATCGTTCCCCCATGTAAATAAATCATTAGTATCAATAATATTAGCATCTGCATCTAATAATACAACTTTAGAATCACTATTTTTTAGAAAGAAATATCTACATACTGAACCTTCAGAACTTATTGGATCCAATGCAAAATATCTATCATTACATATTTCTATATCATCACCTTCTAACAACCATGTGTCATCATAACTTTTAATTTTAATATTATCATCTTTTCCAATTGTATATCTTGGTCTATTTTCACTCTGTCCTTTGTGAATTCCAGTATAATCTGTATAATATCCGGTCACTTCAGAGATACTACCATCGGATGCCAAACAATATATTTTTTCATCTCCTGGTGTATTAACACTTATCAATACATTATTGTCTATAATATTAACTCTTAAAGAATGACTAATTGCATAACCATCCCAAATCGTTGTATTATCCTTATTATTCAGATAAACATGATAATCGTTAATTCCTTCATATGAATCAATTAAATAATAATCTTTTGTTAATTGATAATACTCTATAATTGGGTAGCCTGTCGAAAACGTTCCAACCTTGCTTTTATTTTTATCATAAAAATTAATTTCTCCGTTACCTGATGCATATTCTACATCTCCATTAGTATATTCTTTATCAACATATTTCATATTTAATGGTCTAGAATAATATTTTATACTACTATCAATTTTCCCCAGAAGAGGTTTAATTTCCATTTCTGAATCGAATTCCTTACCTTCAGTATCTAATAAATAATCTTCATCCTGATAGCTTGCTTGAAACAATAAAGTATCTGCTCCCTGTTGCTCAACCTCTTGTCTATTATAAAAACTCACCTCATCATATTTTAATGGAATAACTTCCTTACCTTTAGAATTTATTACACCAAACAATCTCCCATCCATTTTGGATACAATAAAATATCCATTACAATAATCTTCAACTTTATAATCAGTTGTAAGATATAAATTGTCTTCGGTATTTTTCTCTACTACTTTCTCGGTATTTTCCTTTGTATTTTCTTCATATGTACTCTCTGAATGATTTTTTACAATTTTAGATATTTCCGTATTTAATGTTTTCTGCTCATTCTGTGTGCTTCTATTTGTAGAGCATGCTCCTAGTAATGTTGATATCAACGCTACACCCATAAGTATTTTTACAGTTTTCTTCTTCATTATTTTACCATCCTTCCTACACAAATAGCATTTGTTAATCATCGTGCATTTTCCTGTAAGTTTCTTCACATACAAAAACTTCCTTATGCATCATATTCTCATAATGTCGTGTAGCTTTTTTTCCACACCATGCACATTTTTTTCTACATTCCTTGCAAACATAAGAGTAAGAACCATCGCTTTCTTTATATGCCACAGTCGGACTATGTCCACACCAGTCACACGGTTTATCCGATACAGACATCAATTGCATAAATCCCCATATTACAATTACTCCAACAATAAGACTAGGGATTATAATTTTCCATACTCTAGCGCTATTGTTCTTTGGTGCTATAACATCATAAACATGTTCTGATTGTTCTTTCTCAACAACCGCACCACATTTACCGCAAAAATTAGCTCCTTTTTCTATTTTTTCACCACAATTACCGCAATAGCCCATTTTTAATTTTCTCCAATTCTGTTATAGTCATATTATTACTCATTTACAGCTTTACCATATGAATTTGCCAAAATATCTTTTTGCGAGTCTTCGGAAGCTTCAACATCAAAACTTTCTCCCGATAAAAGTTCCACAGCTAAAACTCGTTTATTTAGTACATCATTTTCGTTTAGCGTGTCATATGAATGTCCACTTACAGTTCCAGAATTCTCATCTATTTCATATACTGAATAAGAGCCTCCACCATTTCCACCCCCATAATCATGAAAAGCCGCAAATATCAATTTCGAATCCTCATAAAAAAACTTTATCTTACTCGCCGGAATAGCACTTGGCTCATATGTATATCCCCAATCACCTAATTCAGCATACACATTATCTATGATTTCTTTTTGATTCTCGTCTAAATCATTATAGGTATAATTTTTATCACTCCCATTTGATTCATTGTTTGTAAAAGAACATCCGACTAGAAAAAGCATAGTACTTAGAGTAAATATTATAGTTATTATCTTCTTATTCATCTTACGTCTCTCAAAGATATTATTTCTTATTATTTTTTCTTATTAATCTTCCATAGACTGAGCCAATAATAAATAAAACAGCTGCCAAAATAATCAACACTACAAATGCATCCGTACTAACTGTATAGTAAGCTACAAATGCAAATATAGCACATATTATTCCTAAAACTGTAAAACCTATATCCGCGAGTAAAGAAGTTTTCATAATTTCATTTTGATTTCCCAACTCTGTCTTACAGCCACAATTTGGACACACTTGTGCCGAATCACTTATTTCTTTTCCACATTCTGGACATCTTATTAAAGCCATGTTAATACCTTCCTTTCTTTATCATCCTGTGACATCTTTCCTACATAAATTATAGTACAAATATTTACTAAATTCAATAGTAAACATCTTTATTATGTTAAGTTATATGTACATGTACGGAGGGGGGAATATGGATTACATTCA
>OHRU01000824.1_pt1 | contig 11513 bp, 8 predicted proteins | sample 1578491 | NCBI WGS metagenome assembly OHRU01 (sample SAMEA3879565, study PRJEB24766) | human gut metagenome | biome: human-associated habitat; feature: feces | place: USA | collected 1985/1987 | reverse complement strand
GACATCCAGCTGCCGGTGCACAGAAGAAGCCCTCTATATCCCCGACACTATAGCCTATTCTCGTTTCAAGGTACGGAGACACTCTTTTATTATATGCCTTATGTATTTCGCTGCGTATATGTGCGAAAACCGGGATATTAAATGACTCGTCCTCAATCCAGTAATTGACAGCAAGTCCACCTCCTACATAAAGATAAGGATTGATTTGGCATCCGTGCGATGTGAAAACCTGACTTCTGGTATCTTCTGTATCTTCAACACCAAATACAAGAGATTCACCTACGAAACCACGATAACGTGGAGCTGACACCCATCCGTATTCTCTCCCTTGATTCTTTTCCTCATTGACTTGAAAATCCTTCGTAATCTTCGCCACATCATTCATATCGCAGATAAACACACTTCCGTCTTTCGTCTCAATTTTCAGGCTTTGATTCGGAATCTGCTCAGTTATAATGCCATGAATGACGCTTCCGTTCTTCAGATAAACGACGTCTTGATACTGCTGAGCATTCATTGTGAATGCAAGTGCCACAAAAGCGGCAATTGAGAGCAATGCTCTTTTCAATAGTGTTTTCATATTGTTCAACTTAGTTATTTAATGATTTTGCTTATTTCTGACGTACACTGCGAAGGAATATTGAAGGCCGTTCTCGGGGTCGGTTTCAGGAGGGGTTTCTGACTGCAATGTCCAGACGGCAGGGTCGATGGCAGGGAAGAAGGCGTCGGCATCGGGGACAGAGGTATGGACATGGGTGATGTAGAGCTTGTCCGCCTGGGCCAACGTGCGCTCATATGTCTTCGCACCGCCGATAATAAAGCATTGACCTGCAGAACATTGCGCAGCAGCGGTCTGAATCTCTTGCGCGGCAGCGAAAGCGGAGGCGACGTCAGACACCTGCACCACGCTTTCAGGGGCGTCGAAATGACTTTTGGTTATGACAATGTTCCGGCGGCCGGGAAGGGGGCGGCCGATGGAAAGCCATGTCTTATAGCCCATTATGATGGGACAGCCCATGGTTACTCTGCGGAAATACTTCATGTCCGCTGAAATGTGCCATAACAGTTCATTGTCACGGCCTATCGCCATATTGTCGGCAACCGCCGCTATGATATTCTTTTGCATTGTCATGAAAATAAATAAAATAACTCAAATTTCGCATGTGCGAAACACCGCTTATAGAGCCCGCGAGGGCGATGGTAAGTCCCTTCCCCGAGGGGAGGGATTTAGGGTGAGGGTAACGTGCACAGGTTAATAACCTCGTGTAATCTTGAGGACCCTGTCAGGGTAATTGGTAATGATGGCCTCCACGTGGAGATCCAGTATTCTCCTGATGTCAGCCTCATTGTCCACTGTCCAAGGCACGAGTCTGATGCCGGCCTTGCGGCAGTTGTCCACCATAGTCTGGTCCACAATCACGAATTCAGGGCTGAGCCATTCAGGCGTGAAATTCAGTTTCCCCATATAGGTATCCCAGTCTGTATCCTTCTTGCCTATAAGATAGGAAAGTTTTACCTGCGGATACTTCTCGTGCATATAGTTCAGAGCCCTGGCATCGAAACACTGGACTACCAGCCTGTCGCCGAGGTTCTTGGACAGAAGCAATTCCATACATTTGTCCACAAACTCGTGATATTCAGGCCAGTTCTTGCCTTCGTCCTTGCCTTTCCTGCACTTGATCTCGATATTGTATCTCATCGGGTCCAGACCATTGGCCTTCACGTAATTCTCTACAGAATCGATCAGCTCAGTAGCGAGCGGCTTGATGGCAGGAGACTGCTCCTTGCCCGGCCAGACCGTGCTTGGACGTTTGCCTACATCGTATTTGGCGATCGTGCTGTAAGGCATCGTGTAGAGATATTCCTTAGGATCATCGCTCTTCACCTCGCTTCCGTCCGGGCGGGTAGCATAGCGGGAATGGAAATATGCATCGTGAGAAACGACCACCTTTCCGTCCTGACTGATCTGGAGGTCCAGCTCGAGAGTGTTCACACCCATCTCGGTAGCTTTGGTCATGGACGTGAAAGTGTTTTCAGGCCAGAGACCCGCACCTCCGCGGTGAGCCTGAACGTCCACATAGTCGCTCAGTTTCACGTCAAATCTCCACTCCTTGCCGAAACGGCTGCGGACATTGACAGTCACCACCTTGGCATACTGGTCCGGAGTTGCGGCGAAATAATGGATATTCTTCTTAGGCTTCTTGAATGAAGGGATCTCCTTGCCTTCCTTGGCGTAGAATTCCTCGATTTTCTTGATATAGGTAGGAGAGCAGTCCTGGACCATGGTCATCGGGCCCATGTCCTTGCCGTCCTGCGACCAGGTCACTGTCCACTCAGGGTCATAGTCCCATACATTGGCGATTACTGAATTCGGATGGAATTTGCTCTGGCCCGGTGCAATGATCTCCACCTGGTAGTCGTCGCTCTTGCCGATAGAGTGGTAGAACCAGCTGATTTTCTTGCCTTTTACATTGAAAATCTCATATCCTGCAGGCACACCGTCGCGGCACCAGTCTGCTGACCACCAGGAACCGCAGATGCTCGGCGCATTGTGGTCCATCACGGTAGGGGAGATGGTGTAGTTGTTCATGACGTGGCTGTGTCCGGAAAGGATGTCCACCTTTCTGCCGTCCAGCAGAGCGAGCATCCGGTCAGCATTGATGATGTTTCCATGCCAGCCCGCTACCGGACTGTGCTGGGCAATGAAGATGTGGGTATCCTTCGGAATGTATCTGAGCAGCTGCTCCACGAACTCCAGCACTTGCTCGGAATAACCCTCCTTGTACTGCTTTTCCTTAATGTACATGATGTTGTTCAGGCAGATGTACAGGTCCTTGCCCATAAAGAAAGCATAGTTGTGAGGACCGAAATTCTGGAAATAGTCCTTGGAGTAATCGCTGAACTGACGCTCTTTGTTGTAATCGTGATTTCCTGTCACTGAATACACCGGGAAACCGATTTCCGCCATTTTCTTCTTGTACTCGGCTAAGCGGTTCGGCAGGTTCTTGTCCCAGCCGAGGTCGCCCAGAACGACTCCTACTACAGGTCCGTTCTCCTTGTATTTGGCCCCCTGCGCCTTCAGGTCATTGAACGGAGCGCCGCAGAACTGCCCGAACTGCTCCTTGTTCCTGATCTGAGGGTCGGAAATGGAGAACATAGTGTATCGGGACTGGCTGCCGGTCTTCTTCAAGTCGAAATCGTACTTGGAAGCGTCGGCCTTATGGTAGAATACAGGTGTTCCGGAAGAATAGTCAGCCACGTATCCTGCAGGAGTGACAATGTGAACGAACTCAGCATTGTCGCTGATGTCGAATGAGAATTCTCCCTTTGAATCAGTCCTTGTGAAAGAACTGCCGTCTGTGACGAGGACTCCGCGAAGGCCCTTGCCTCCGCAATGAACTGTTCCGCTCACCCATTTCGCATCCGCATCCGCGAACACGACAGCGAGCATCATCATTGACAATAGAAACTTTTTCATAACTTATTCTGTTGCTTTCTTTTCACTCTTGATCAACATTGCGCAGAGCACGACTCCGATACCTGCGCCGATGGCTACGGTAAGGTTGGCCGCATTCCAGCCCATTGAATTGGCCACACTGCCGACAAATATCTTGGAGCAGATGGCGTCTCCGACGAAGTAGCCGAACAGACCGACGAAACCGGCTGCAGTACCTGCCGCATTCTTAGGGACGAGGTTCAATGCCTGTACTCCGGTGAGCGCTACAGGGCCGTAGATGAAGAAGCCGATAAGGCAGAGAGCCACGTAGATGAGCACCTTCTTGAGGGCCGGGCTCATGGCGATATAGTCAGCGCCCACGAACCAGTAGATGAGCACGCCGAACATGCAGGCGAGCATACAGATGACGTTCATCGGAGCGCAGCGGCCCTTGAAGATCTTGGATGTAGCCAGACCGCAGAGAATGGTTCCGAATGCGCCTATCAGGTTGTGCACGGAGAATGCGATCTTGCTTTCCTCAGCGGTCATGATGCCGGTGTTCTGCAGGAAGGTAGGAGACCAGTCGCCGATGCCGTAACGTACCATATATACGAAGATGTTGCTGAGCGCCACGATCCACAGCAGCTTGTTCTTGAACACATAGTCCACGAACAGCACCTTGAACGGAAGCTTTTCTCCGGATCCGCTCTTGCTCTTCACACCGCTGTAGTCGTTTCTGTACTCCTGCACGGAAGGAAGACCGCAGGACTCAGGCGTATCGCGGATCGCCCACCAGCAGAATACCGCTATCAGGATTGCGATCAATGCAGGGAAAATGAAGTTTCCTCTCCACGCCTCCGAAGCGTCAAGCCCGAAAGTCGGGGCGAAGAAGGCGAACAGGCTCACACCGGCAATCGCGAGAAAACCGAGCGAGAAGCTGCCTATAGTGTGGGAAACATTCCAGATGGACATCTTGAAGCTGCGTTCGTTCTGGCTGAACCAGTGAGTCATGATTCGGCCGCAAGGAGGCCAGCCCATACCTGAGAGCCAGCCGACAACCAGCATCAGGAAGAAAATGATCGCAGTGTTCAATGCCGTATTCGCTCCATAAGGAAAAATACCTGTGAGAATCATTGTCAATGCAGACAGAACGAGTCCTACACAGAGAAATTTACGTGAATCGGAACGATCTGATACACTGCCCATTATAAATTTGCTGAATGCATAGGCAATGGAAACGGCAGACATTGCGAGTCCCACTTTTCCGGCATCGAGGATGCCCTGTCCGATCATGTCTGGCGCTGCGAGAGACAGGTTCTTGCGCACAAGGTAATATCCTGCATAGCCGAGGAAAGCTCCGAGGAACACTTTCCATCTCATTGCATCGAAAACTTTCGGAATCTTTTCCGAAGGAAGCTGCTCCTTTTTCGGAGCAGGCGGGTCAAAAAATCTTGCCATTGATAGATTTAGTTTTAATATGTTTATGTTTTACAAATTTTCCTGTAGTTCAAGCCATCTCATCTCTTTCTCGTCAAGCAGGGAGGAAACTGTCCCGAAACGCTGCGACGCCTCCTGGACCTTCTCATACTCAAGCGTTCCCGACGAAAGCGCCTGCTCCAGTTCCGCCTTTTCCTTTCCGAGCGAGTCAATGTCCTTCTCCAGCTGTTCCAGCTCTTTCTGCTCCTTCCAGCTGAGCTTCTTCTTAGTGGCGCGTTTGGTGTCAGGTGTCGCTGTTGCGGCCTTCTCCTCCTTCTCCTTGGCCCTCGCAAGTGCCTTCTGCTGAGCCTCGTACTCTTTTATATAATCGTGATACTCACTGTATGAACCGATGAAATCCTTTATCTTGCCGTCTCCACAGAAAATGAACAGATGGTCCACAAGCCTGTCGAGGAAATGCCTGTCGTGCGAGACGATGATGAGGGAACCCTTGAAGTCCTTCAGATATTCCTCCAGCACGTTCAGCGTGACGATGTCCAGGTCATTGGTCGGCTCGTCCAGAATCAGCAGGTTGGGGTTCTGCATCAGGATGGTCAGAAGGTAGAGCCTGCGGCGTTCACCGCCGGACAGCCTCGACACTTTCGTCGTGAACATGTCGTGGCTGAACAGGAACTGGTTCAGCAGACCCATGTCGCTTACCGTCTGCATGACTGTCTGGTCCTCATCGAACTTCATTCCGCTCTGGCGGTAGTATCCGATTTTCAGGGACTCTCCGCGCTCAATCACTCCGCTCAACGTGCCGTTCCCGGAAATATTCCCGGTCAGCAGATTCAGGAAGGTGGATTTTCCTGTCCCGTTCTTCCCGACAATGCCCACACGCTCGAAACGCTGGAAATTGTAGGTGAAATGGTCCAGGTACACGTCCGGCCCATAGCTGAAGCAGACATCTTTGCAGTCAATGATCTTGCTGCCCAGTCTGGAACCGTTTCCCATCGACTCCAGGCTCACCTTTCCGCTTGTATAGACCTGCTCGGCCCTGTCCTTGAGGTCGTAGAACGCATTGATACGGTATCTTGCCTTTCCCGTCCTCGCGCAAGGAGAACTCCTTATCCACTCCAGCTCGCGGCGCAGGATATTGTTCACTTTGGCAGTCTCTGCATTGTAATTGTCGATGCGCTCCTGCCTTTTTTCCAGATAGTTCTCGTAATTTCCCCTGTAGGTATAGACTGCCCCGTGGTCGAGTTCCATCACCGTATTGCACACATTGTCCAGGAAATACCTGTCGTGCGTCACCATCAGCAGGGTGCTGCGTGAATGCCCGAGATAATTCTCGAGGAACTCGATGGCGTCGATGTCCAGATGGTTGGTCGGCTCGTCCATTATGAAGAAGTCCGCCTCGGAAGACAGCATCACTGTCAGCGCCACTCTCTTCACCTCCCCGCCCGAGAGATTCTTCATCAGACTGTCCGGACTGAGTCCGAAATTGGTGATGAACTTCTTGATTCTCAGCTCGTAAGCGAACAAGGCATCATCGTCCAGCCCCTCCGTGAACTGCCTGCTCGACTCCAGAACCTGAGTGAAGATGTCATTGTCCGGAGAGAACGCGAACTCCTGCTCCAGGAATGCTATCCTGATATGTTTCAGAAAAGTGATTTTTCCTCCGGAGTCCGACTTGTCGTTTCCCGCAAGTATTCTCAGCAATGTGGATTTGCCTGTTCCGTTCGGTGCAATGAGGGCGATCTTGTCCCCCTCATTGATATTGAACCCGATATGCTCGAACAGCACTTTCGGTCCGTAACTCTTGCTGATGTTTTCTATCTGTAAGTACGATGCCACTGTAAATTCCTCTTCTTATCTGAACAGTTTGTCCACTTCTTTTACCGCTGAAGGCAGGGCGAATACGGCCACCCGGTCATAAGCCTCGATGCGCGTGTCGCCGACTGCGATGAAATAATCATTGCCCCGGATGATGCCACCGATGATGGCGTTCTGCGGGAAGTCCGTGTCTTTCAGTGTGTTGCGTGTTATTGCGCTGTCCGGCGCCACGATATACTCAAGAATCTCCGCATCGGTTCCGCTCATGTATTTCACGAAACGTACCTTGTTGCTGAGCGTCATCTTGAAAATCTTGCCGGCAGTGATAAGTTTCTTGTTGATGACGGCATCCACGCCCATCTCCTCGGCCAGGTGGATGTACTCCAGGTTCTCCACTTCCGCGATGGTCCGCTCTACGCCGAATCTCTTGGCCACGACGCAGGCGAGAATGTTCGCCTCGTCATTGTCCGTTACCGCCACGAAGGCGTCGAAGTCCTTGATGCTCTCTTCCAGGAGAAAGTCCGAATCCCGTCCGTCCCCGTTGATTACCTGGACATTGTCATCGGTGTTCTCGCTCACCTCCAGGCATCTCTGCTTGTCCGAATCGATTACCTTGACCGACTCCACGGCCTTGCTGATATTGCTTGCCACCATCTCCCCGATGGCACCGGCACCGAGAATCATCACATTCTTTATCTCGATGTTGCTCTTGCCCAGGAAGTTCATCAGCGGGTCAATGCCCTCTCTCGTGGTGATGATATAGACCAGGTCGTGATACTTGAACTTGGTGTCGTACTTCGGCATTATCGTGTTGTCGTCACGCGAAATCGCCACGACCCTGAATTTGGACCCGAAAGTCACGGCAGCCGCGAACTCGGACACTTTCATGTCGATGATAGGAGAGTCGTCCTCCAGTTTGAAAACCGCCACCTGGAGCTTTCCGCGCGCGAAATCCATAGTCTCCGTAGAGACCGTCCGTTTCAGCAGCGACGCGATCTCACCTGCGGCAATCCTTTCGGGATAGAACATCAGGTCAATGCCCATCTCCGTAAAGAGGTATTTGTTCTCGTACGAGAGGAATTCTTCATTGTCAATGCGGGCACACACTTTCTTGCAGCCGAGTTTCTTGGCCAGGAGCGCGCTCACGATATTGATGTCCTGCGATGTGCTCGGATTTACGGCAATGAACAGGTCCGCATCTTCCACACCTGCGTTTTTCAGAACATTGATGGATGACAGGTCTCCGGAAATGGTGACCACGTCCGCGCTGCTGCCCAGTTTCGCAAGCCTCTCCTCATCGCAGTCGATAACTGTGATGTCATTGGCCTCGCTGCTGAGCATTTTCGCAAGGTGAGAACCTACCTCACCGGCTCCTTCAATAATTATTGTCATAGATCTCCTGTTTTATTCCTGCCCGAAACTGTTTTGCTCCTGCCCGAAATGACGGGCCACAATGCTGAATGTCCTCTTTCCCCGAACCAGTGCCATAGGAATTATCCAATGAGGAAAAATTCCCCGCACCGCCGGCCTCTCTCCGCTGCCGCACCACAGCCTGAGGTATTTGTCAATGTCTTCCGGCCCCGTTCTGACAGCCATTTTCCTGTACTCGGTGTGAGCATTCACCACGGCCTTGAAAAATGACGGCTTCAGTGTAAGCAGATAAGCCGCAGCAGCCGCTCCGTCAATCACCATTCTCCTGAAAATCAGGCATCTTGCTTTGCGGCAGGCATTTACGGCCAGTTTCTTCAAATCGTGGACATCTGCATTGACCTTGTCGGAAAGTCCTTGCAGGGCGATGGTCCTGGCGAGATTGTTCTCGAGCATCAGCAGGTTGTTACGGTAGTTCAGCTTCAGTTTCCAAGGCGAGGTCTGAGGCAATGTCCCGCCTCCCAAGTGGTAAACCGTCGATTCCGGAACTATGCGTATCCGGTATCCGTTCAGCTGAAGCCGCCAGCACAGGTCGATTTCCTCCATGTGAGCGAAGAACCTGTCGTCGAGTCCGCCGAGTTCCCGGAAAAGTGAACTGCGTATCATCAGGCATGCACCTGTAGCCCAGAAGACATCGGCAGGGGAGTCGTACTGCCCCTCGTCCTTTTCGACCATATTCATGATTCTGCCACGGCACAGCGGAAATCCGAAACTGTCCAGATAACCTCCGGCTGCCCCCGCGTACTCGAACATGTCCCTTTCGTACCAGGAATGAAGCTTCGGCGCGCAGGCCCCGACTTCAGGGTTCCGGTCCAATGTCTCCGTCAATGGCTGTATCCAGCCGTCCTGAACTTCTATGTCAGAATTTATCAGCACGTAGTACTCGGCCTCTATCATAGACAGGGCCCTGTTGTAACCGCCTGTAAATCCGTAGTTCTTGTCCAGAGTTATTCTTCTTACCTCAGGGAATTTTTCCGCCATCATCTCCATGGAACCATCCGTCGAAGCGCTGTCGGCCACGACAAGTTCCGCATCCGTTCCCTCTAGAGAATGGAGTATGCCCGGAACGAACTTCTCGAGATAACCCTTTGTGTTCCAGTTAAGTATGACGACGGCTGTTTTCATCGTGAAGTCTATTTCTCGTGGCAGTGGCACTCATGGTGACCTTCGCCCTCATCGTGATGACAGTGGCACTCGTGTTCTCCCTCGTGCTCGCCGTCGTGATGGCAGTGGCACTCGTGTTCTCCCTCGTGTTCTCCGTCGTGGTGGCAATGGCACTCGTGTTCGCCGTCATGCTCTCCGCCGTGGCAGCACTCGTGGCCCTCTTCGTGTCCCTTGCCGTGGCAGCATCCGCCGTTGCCGTGATGGCCGCAGCAACCGCCTTCCTTAGGCAGGAACTCGCCGTGAAGACCCTCTGTCAGCTCCTTCTCAGTAGCATCCCTTACAGAAACTACTTTTCCCTTGAAATTCAATGTCTTGCCCGCCATCGGGTCATTGAAGTCCATAGTGACCTTGTCCTCGTGGATAGAGTCGATCTTGCCTCTGACCACCATGCCGGCACTGTTCAGCAGCGGAATGTATCTGCCCACCTGAAGCAGTTCCTCCATCAGTACACCTTCCACTTCAAAAGTGGATTTTGCGATATCTACTTTCTTCTTCGGGTCGTACTCGCCGTATCCGTCTTCCGGAGCCAATGTAAATGCGAATTCCGCCTCAGGCTCAAGCCCTTCCAATGCCTCTTCGAATTTGGGCAGAAGCATATTCTCTCCGTGTATATAGTCGAGCGGACCAGTCGTGTCAGTCGTCTTGTCCACTACCTTTCCGTCCACAGTAAGCTCATATTCCAGCTCAACCACTTTATCCTTCGTTACTATCATATCATTAAAGTTTAAAACCGAGTTTTTCACAATACCTTGCGAAGGTACGGAAAAAACTCGGATTATTGAAGTCAATAACGCCTTTGGGCGAGCTGATTGTCAGTATTTCACTATTTCAGAAATCGCGCTCTGCGCATTGTGTTTGTCAAGAGCCGTGACGAAATATTTGCCCTTCGTGCTCAGACTGTACGACAGATCGGTTACGGTATCGAGCAATGTGGCCTTCTGCTTGTCTCCGTTGCTCTTGTAAACTGCATAGTAGGCAGCTCCATCTACCTTGTCCCAGTTCAGCGTACCTCCTGAAACCACTACATTGGCAGGAGCGGAAGGCGAAGCATCCACGCCTGTTCCTCCAAGATGAGGAATGAGTGCCTTGGTCTTGAATGAGTTGCTTATCACAGTCTGCACGCTCTTGGGATTCTTGGAAAGTGTGCTCGTGTTGTAGAACACATGTCCATAGCAATTTGCCTTCCTTCCAGCAAGATTGAACTGCGTAGTAAGCTCATCAGCAGACTCATAGCCTGTACTGTTTTCCTGGAAACCGCTGAGGCTATGTCCGACCATGAACGGTACCTTCGAAACATTCGATGCCCACCAGTCAAGTCTCGGAGTATAGTAGTCTTTCTTGGCTTTTGTGGACCAGTAGAGCTGAGGAAATACCGCATCTATCAGTTTTGCGGCGCAGACCTTAGGAACGTCGATATACTGGTTGTTGAAGTTGTTGTCTTTGTTTCCCTGAGGTCCGATGGTGAATGCCACTTCCGGATTTACGGACATAATCGTGCTCTTCACCAGCTTTACCATTTCGAAAACATTACTGCGTCTGAAATCCTCGATGGAACTGTATCCTGAGCCGTATTTCTTGAAATCCTCCTCATCATCCAGGTTGGAGACGGAAGGGTAGAAATAATCGTCCATGTGGATGGCATCTACATCATAACGAGTGATAATGTCTTTTACCACTTTGCAAATGAATTGGCGGGATTGAGGCAATCCGGGGTCAAATAGAATCTGCTTGTTATAAGTAACAAACCATTCGGGGTGTTGATAGTAGATATGTGAATCCGCCAATTTGGTATTTCCTGCCGTACTGACTCTATAAGGATTCAGCCAAGCATGAAACTCCATATTCCTTTTATGGCACTCTTTGACAAGGAAAGCCATCGGGTCAAAATTCCCTTCGGGAGCGCGTCCTTGTTCTCCAGTGAAGAATCGGCTCCAAGGTTCTATTTCTGAACGATAGAAAGCGTCTGCTTCGGGGCGGACTTGGAATATGATGGCGTTGACTCCACAAGATTGCAGAAAGTTCAGCTTCTTCACAAAGCTTTTCCGCATCTCCGCTGGCGACATGGATTTATACTCTCCTTGGAATGCGGTCTGGATCCATGCTCCACGGAACTCTCTTTTGGGATGTTCCCCTTGGGCAACAGGAGCTACAGAAGAGACCTGTTGTTGTGTTTTACAGGATGTTGCTAATACTACGAGTAGAAAGAACAACCATTTGTAATTCATGATTCTCA
>OHRU01000821.1_pt1 | contig 11542 bp, 7 predicted proteins | sample 1578491 | NCBI WGS metagenome assembly OHRU01 (sample SAMEA3879565, study PRJEB24766) | human gut metagenome | biome: human-associated habitat; feature: feces | place: USA | collected 1985/1987 | reverse complement strand
TGGCGGCCTGCCGGATGCTTGGACTTGAAGAAATCGACGCGGTGAATATTCCGGGGGACAAGCCTGAGGCCGTCGCCTGTTTTCTGGAGGAGCATTTCACGCGGAAGGACGTTTCGTTTTTGGAAGAGGCGCGGCTTTTGAGCAGGGACGGCGTCGCGCAAAAGTGTTGCATGCCCGAAGGGGAGATGCGGCGGCGGCTTTCGATGCTAGAACTGGACGCGCAGACGCAGGCGGCGATCCGACGCTGCGCGCCGCTCTGCGCGTCGCTCTCCCGCGAGCGGGTGCGGGAGGAGGCGGAGAAGACGCTTCTGTCCGACCGGCCCGAATATTTTGGCCGTATGCTGGCCGAAGGACTTCTGGGCGCCTGCATACGGGCGGAAAATGCCGATTTTTCCGGGCTTTCCGCCCTGCCAAAAACGCCGGAGGCCAGATGGACAGCCGCAAAGCTGCGCTGTCCGGCGTTCGACCCGGCGGCGTTCCGCCTGCCCGCGAAGCTCTGCCGTTTGATTGAGTTGACAGCGCAGACATGGCGCGAGGGCCGGACGGAGGCGGAATGGAAGCGCCTGATCGCGGAGCACGGCTGGGAAACGGCGCATCTGCAGGCGGACCTGCAGCGCACGGACGCCGTCCGGCAGATCGGGCTGCGCGGCGACTGCGTCACGCTGCGCCAGCTCGCCGTCACCGGCGCGGATTTTCCCACGCTTTGCGGCAAAGACGTGGGCCGGATGCTGCACCTGCTGCTAGTATATGCGCTGGAGCACCCCGATCAGAACACCAAAACGCAGCTCCTCGCCGCCGCTCCGTCCCTTTGGCAGGAAGAAAACAAAATCCAAGGTTGACTTTTCCCCCGTCCATCTGCTATAATAGTCCAGCAATGGAGGCTTAGCTCAGCTGGTTAGAGCGCTTGCTTCACACGCAAGAGGTCGACGGTTCGAGTCCGCCAGTCTCCACCATCAAGCTGCACCAAAAAAGATATCAGCGCGAAAAGCCCAGAAGTTTCAACTGTTTCACCCCATAGGTACACAATGTGTCATAGGGGTACAGCTGGTACGGGCAAAAGCAAGACGCAAGCTCATGCATTTGAGTTTGCGTCTTGCTTTTTTACATAAGGATAGGGCTTGACAGGAGCAATGTCGACGGTCGGAGAATTTATGAATACGAAAAATTGACAGGACGTATTGAATAACGATCATAGCGTATGAAGTGCCAAGTCAGAACCTGAAGCTGACTGGGCACTTCATATTTGAAAGGAAAAGTCGACAATGGTTCTCCTTTCCGATGCACTACGCAAAAGTACTGTATGCTGATCACTCTAACGTGATTTTTCCATGCTCTTTCTCATAATCCGCGATGAACTTCAGCATGAGCTGAATAATCTGCGCATTGGCCGAACGTCCTTCGAACCCACAAACATAGCGGAACTTTGCCAAAATATCGCCGTCTACACGCAAGCCGAAGTGCTTTTCGTTTGTTTTATCCATATTACCATCTCCGATTAAAGTTATTATGGACTCATAATAACTTTTTACCTTGTCAAAAATTCAAAACAGAGTTATTATAGAGTTATATTAACTTCGATAATTTAAGCGAGGTGAACACGGAAACGCATTCTTAAAACGGCATGGTTAACAACTGACTTACAATCTATCGTATCCGAACTAGATTGGAGGTCTGAAAATGGAATATGGGTATGCGCGTGTATCTACAAAGGAACAGAACGAGGAGCGGCAGCTGATTGCGTTGACTGGGTTTGGAATTGCGGAAACCGCTATTTTTGTGGACAAGCAGTCCGGAAAGGACTTCGAGCGGACACAGTATCGGAAGCTGATACGCAAACTGAAAGACGGTGATACGCTTGTTGTCAAGAGCATCGACCGCCTTGGGAGAAATTATGAGGAAATTCTGGAGCAGTGGCGCGTCATTACAAAGGAAAAACGCGCGGCCATCGTGGTGCTGGACATGCCGCTGCTGGACACCCGACAAAGCCGCGACCTGACTGGCACGCTGATTGCGGATATTGTTTTACAGCTTCTGAGTTACGTCGCACAGACAGAGCGTGAGTTTATCCGGCAGCGACAGGCAGAGGGTATCGCGGCGGCGAAAGCACGTGGCGTGCGTTTTGGGCGGCCGCCGATGCAGCGTCCGGAGAATTTTTCGCTTGTGCAGCAGCAATGGGAGCGCAGCGAAATCTCTGCAAGACAGGCCGCGGAGCAATTAAAAATTACCCACAAGACTTTTCTCATGTGGGTAAAAGAAAAAACGGATACATAAGTACAATATTTTCCCCGCAAAATACTGGAAGGTAAGCTTGAAATGTTCTGACATAAATGCTAATATATTCTTGTATAAAAACATGTATTTTGTCAAAAAGATCTTGGTTAATAAACTGTGGTTTAATATCCAACGTCAAAATCATTCGAAGGACTCACACAAAAGAAAGGAAGACGAGAAATGAAAACACGTATAATCAGCATTTTACTCGCAGTTTGCATAGTCTTTGGTCTGTTGCCTGTCGGTGTTCTTGCAGCAGATCCGGTCTCTGGTTCCTGCGGCAAAAATGCAACATGGCACTATGACACTGCGACAAAAACGCTGTCCATCAGCGGCAGCGGCGACATGGCAGATTATCACTGCGATCCAGTTATGGGAGAATATAACAGACCTCCATGGGATACATACCGGGAAGAGATCGAGCATGTGATCATTAACGAGGGGATCACTTCGATTGGACAACAGGCATTTGGAAGCACATGGGTGGAAGGAAATTATCCGAATCTGTGCAGCGTATCAATTGCACCTACTGTTACAAAAATTGGCGCAGAAGCATTTGCATGGGCGCAGAAGCTCGAATCTATCGATCTTCCGAATGTGACAAGTATCGGATATAGTGCGTTCACCGGAACGGGGATCCGCTCGATCTATATACCGCCAACCATGGAGGATGGCGAAGGGGATGTTGATTCTGGTTTTGGCTGGTTTATAAACTGCACTAACCTGCAATCAATTACTGTCGACCCTAGAAACCAGACATACCGCTCCGTGGACGGGGTTTTGTTCTCCGGTGATATCCTCCTGCGCTATCCAGCGGGAAAAGCAGGCAGCAGCTATACTGTGCCGAATGGAACAGCGCGAATTGCACTCAGCGCATTCGAGGGCAGCGAAAACATTACCTCTGTTTCTGTTCCTGCCAGTGTGAGCAGGATTGATGCATTTGCATTTAACGGATGCACAAAGCTCAAGAATATCACCATCGCAGAGGGCGTCACGCGCGTTTGCTCAAACGCATTTTGCGAAACCGCGTTGACCTCGATCGAACTGCCTGCATCCGTTAGAGCCTTCACGTCGGATTGGACGCGCGAGTCCAGTCTGGACATGCTGAACCGCACGTTCTTCTTTACCGGGACGAGAGCGCCCGAATTTGATACCTATTGCTGCAACGTCGGCAATGGATATAAAACGACCATCTGTTATCCCGAGAATGCCACCGGTTGGGACGCCGTCCAGCAGCAGGACAACGTAAAATATCAGGTCGAAGCAGGCGTTTTGGAATTCAGAATCGGCACCCCGCCGACAGAACCGAGCGAGCCGACGGACGAGCTGAAGCTGGTGTCCACGTTCCCGGCGAGCGATGCTACTGTCACGGAGGATGACAGTCTGGTGCTTACGTTCAATCAAGAACTCAGCAAAAACCTGAACTGGACAAAGGGCGGCATTTATATCAAAAACTATAATACGGACGAGACGGCGTTGAAAATCGATTCCGCGAAATTCTACGCGCTTGGTGGCACAGTGAACGGAAACTCATTGACAGTTCCGCTGGTATTTTCTTCTCTCGAAGCAGGGAAATACTATATCACCATGGACGCCGGAGTCATTGTAAGCAGCGATGGCACAATGCTCTTTGCGGGAATCCAATCCAAGCAGACCCTTTCCTTTGAATTTCAAAAAGAGTCACATTTGTATGGCTGCGACTTTACGATGGGTCGAGACTCTCTTATGAGCAATAACAATCGCTTCTCCTGCGGGGATTATTATATTAGTAGCGAAGATTACCTCTACTTAATGAATAAACTTTCAATAGCTGACCAATTATGGGTCGCATTGAAGCAGAGTGTAATCTTTTCGGGAGAATTTGAAGGTAATTGTTATGGTGAATCAGCCGTTATGGGGTTATTGTATACGGGCGCGCTCGACCTCAACGATTTTGACGCTAATGCAAAGAATGCTTTTGAGTTAGGACGTCCTGTCAATAACGAGAGGCTTCGTTCGATGCTTAATTACTACTTTTTACTTCAGTTTGCACTTCCATTTAGATCAATCAATGCCAATGATAAGAAAAAAACTCAAAATGAGCTATCTGAGAAATTGCTCAATGCGTTATTTCACTCAAATAAACCTGTAATTCTGAATATCACATTTAATGGGGATGGTGGCTCTATTGCAAAGCACGCTGTACTGGCATATGCGGTGGATTCTTCCTCTGATCCCGATAATTATATAATTCTTTGTGCTGATCCAAACGCACTATTTAATCAATATGAGTATGTGAATAATGGCATATTCAGAGCATTGTCGCCAGCAGAAATGCGGATTGACAAAAAAACAATGCAGGTAAATGAATATACATTTTACCAACCGCTGTACGGAGCCGTCGAAATTAGAGAAAAAGGACGATACAGCAATGTGAAAATAATGTCAGTTGTCGATGATTTGGTGCTATTTGAAAACTATGTTAAAGAAACGGAAGACGTAAGTTTTGTATATGATGCCGGTAGTTTTGCTGTTGTGCAGACTGATGCAAGAAATTTTACTCTTTCCAGCAACGGGAAAACTGCACAGATAACATCAGAGAAAATAGATGGCGATTTAGAGGTGATTGGACCTATATACGATTACGCTGGCAATGGGAATGATGTGCGTTCCTACTATGTTCCAACTGTAGATATGTGTACAATCACGTATCCGTCCAACAATGATTTTGCAAATACTTCCATTATCTTTAGTGGAGAGAATAATACGTTCTGTGCTGCCTCAACGTGCGCGGAAAAGGTAACATTTAGTGTGGATGGAAGCGTTTCTGCATCTGGTATAGCTGGCGCAAGTAACCTGACCACAACATATTCAGGTATAGGGAATACCAAAGCAATAACTGTATCAACGGATAGCGATAATTTAGAGATTGTTCCTACAGAAAATAGAGTTCATATTTCTTCAACATCAGATTTGGGAAACATATCTGTGGAAGGAAGTTCTATCTGGAGCAAGGTATTGCTTTCTGGTAATGTTGATGCCAATTCCGCAGATGTTATATCCAAATATGATGATAAGCAAGGCACAGTTCTTGAACTTCAGAATAATGATGGTAATACCGTAGCGAGTGCGAGAACAAATTACCGTGTATGCTACATCAGTAATGGCGGTAGCTTTGTCGATGCAGTAACGAACATTCCTTATAACACCAAACTCCAGCAACCTGAGTCTCCGACTAAAGCGGGTTATCGCTTTGCGGGCTGGTATAAGGACGAAGCGTTGACGCAGCAATGGCGGTTTGGTCGTGACGTTGTTACGGAAGACATTGAGCTTTACGCGAAATGGGTCAAGCAAGGGCAAACAAGCGGTTCAAACTCGACGTCGTCCAATGCTCCGCAGCAAAATGACACGGCGAAAGATGTCTTCACCGACGTTTCCAAAACCGACTATTTCTACGACGCAGTTCTTTGGGCTGTCGAGAATGGGATCACGACCGGCACGAGCAGGACGAGATTCTCTCCGTATGCGACCTGCACCCGTGCGCAGGCGGCCACATTCCTTTGGCGCGCCTCCGGTTCGCCCACGCCCAAAAACAGCCGTATGCCGTTTACAGATGTCTCTCCCAGCGCGTATTACTATGATGCAGTTCTGTGGGCGCTGGAAGAAGGCATTACGACCGGCACAAGCAGCACAACGTTCAGCCCCGACGCAGTCATCGACCGCGCACAGGCTGTGACGTTCCTGCACCGCGCGAATGGCGCGCCGTCCGTTACGGGACATACCGCGTTTACGGACGTGCCGCAGACGGCTTATTACGCAGATGCCGTAAAATGGGCGGTCGACCACGGAATTACAACCGGAACGAGCGCTGCCGCGTTCAGTCCCAATGCATCCTGCACCCGCGCGCAGATTGTGACATTCCTTTATAGAGCCTATCGAGGCTAACACAGCATTCAGGCAGCGGGGGACCGCATTCCGGCTCCCCGCTGCACCTTGCTGATAATGTACCAGCGTTTGCGGGCAGAAAATTGAAATGCGGGAGCGGAAAGATCTCACGGACGTTATTCGCATAATTATCTACAGAAAGAGGGATATTGATGAAAAAAGTTGCAACTTGTCTGATACTGGCGTTGTGTGTCATTTTGCTGTTCTCGGGCTGCGCAAGTTCGAACAGGGCTTTTGTGGGAACATGGGTACTTACGTCAGGAAAAACGAACGTGGACAGTATTACTTTTTACAGCGACGGTTCCTGCGTTGTCGACGAGGACGAGACTGGGGAGTGGAGTGTGGTCGATGGTACCCTCAAGGTTTTAGGACCTTATGGAGGACAGTTTTGGAGTCATGATAACATTATTGGTTCATATTCTATCAAAGGAAACACCCTTACGATAACAGATGCGCGAATTGATGGCGAGGATACCGATACCCTTATGTATGAACGGCTCGTGCAAGAAGATGTGCGGTCAGAAGATATCAATCAAGACGATTATTGTGAGGAAGCCGAATATTCAGAGGAGTCGCAGGAAGATGCATGGTATCTGTCATTCCCTGCATACGCGAGCACAGAAGAAGTTAATGCTGCGCTGCACTACGGTGATTCGCCTCTTTTTATTCTGCATGACGGATATTTCTATCATCTGAAGTCAGCCGAAATGTCGTCCAGAATCCACTCCAATGAGACGCCTGTTGTAGATGCATTGAATCTGCAGCAAGAGGAGCTTCCTGTTTTGAATCTGGCGGAAGGTGATCAGCTGGTTACATTCGCGAATGACGAGAACGCATACAGTCTCGTAAGAACACAGGTTTTAGGCGCGTGTATTCCAATCAAGTGGTTTTCCGGCTCGCCGGAAATAATGCTGACTCCGGTAGACCAGTCGAATCCGGATTTTGACTTCTTTTATTTCTACGACGCGAGTAGTATTCATGAAATCAATGGGCAACCTCTCACACCCCACATTTATGACGACTACATATACTGCACTGAAGATGAGCAGGATCGACTGCGTGCTGAAGCAAACGCTGAGTTCTGCGAACTGTTGGACAGTTTAGGACTTAATTATTTAACCATCAATTACGTATGGGAGAATTTCAGCACACACGAATTTGCCAAGCAGGTTCTGATTGGGAATTATGGAGATTCTATAACATTCGGTCAGTATATACAAACTCGGTATATAGAAACACAGGCATACTTTAGCGCCACTCTGTACGAGATCGATATTGACAATGCGCAGGCGCTTCGTGTTGAACGTACACATAACGGCTATTATGTTGTTGATATCCCGAATGATGATGAAGGGCTTGTCTCCGTACAATATTATGATAAGACCAGCAGTAGCAACAAAGACCTTTATTATTATCCGCTTGTTGTTTCCGGAAATAGTTGAAATTGAATTAGGTCTGCCGTCTAAATCATATGCAAACAGAGAAATGCGTTGCGAACAGAGAAAAACAGAAGACAGAAGAATACGGACCGTGACGTTCCTGCACCGCGCGAGTGGCGCGCCGTCCGTCACGAGACGCACTGCGTTTACGGACGTGCCGCAGACGGCTTATTACGCAAATGCTGTAAAATGGGCGGTCGACCACAAAATCACGACCGGCACGAGTGCTGCCGCGTTCAGCCCAAATGCATCCTGCACCCGCGCACAGATCGTGACATTCCTTTATAGAGCCTATCAAGGCTAACGCAGCATTCAAGCAGCGGGGAACCGCATTCCGGCTCTCCGCTGCTTTTTACTTACAAATCTCAATTATTCTGGTCATGAGAATTTGAAATGTAAAAAGAGGAGAAGAAAATGAAGGTTCAAAAGCGTGCGCAGAAAATTGAAATCATCTTAACTATTGCGATACTGCTGTTCTGCACCGGTTGTTCCGCGTCGTCGCGCGTCCTCGATTCGATAGACAAGGGAAACTATGTTGCGGCGGGTGAGCTTTACAGCAAAAATGTTCTTGGAAACTATAATCTGGAATCAGAAGTTCACGATGGCGCATATACCCGAATGGATGCTGCAATTGACGGCTATAATCAAGGTGAAAAGACATATGAAGCAGCAAAGGCTGTCCTTGAAACAATTGAACGAAGCGGTATATGCGACGCAGCCGATGTCCGCGAAAAATACAACGCACTTGATGAGTTAGCCAGTTCGAAAAACAGCTATAATTTTGGCAATGAATACATAGCAAATGGCGATTATGAAAATGCTATCATTCAATATGGTCAGGTTTCAAGTAAAGATACGAATTATAATGCAGCCCAGCTTGCAAAAGCTGATGCAGCAGGCAAGTTCAAAGAAACTGTTTTAGCCGAAGCCGCCGCAAATGTTGCAGCTTCGGATTATGAAAGTGCGTTGCGGACGCTTCAAAACGCAAGCCGTATACTTGGATCTGACCCGGATTTGACCAGCTATATCGAAAAATACAAAATTGCATATGAAGATTTTGAAGTCGAACAGCTGCTTCAGGAAGCGTCTGCGCTAGGTTCACAAGAGAAATACGGCGAAGCATATGTAGTCAGTTTTCCACGATTCTCATCATACTCCCCGGTGGAAAGGCGTTCACAAAGCTCTAACGCACCTTCGGCACACAGCTCGTCCAGCGTTTCTTTGTCCAAACAGCCAAAGCTCTGCGCTGCGTCCTTTGCAACAGAAGCAATGAACCCCTGCATTTGCAGGTAGAGTTCTTCAAAGGCTTCTGCGTCGCCGCGGAGATACTGCCGATACAATTCTTCATTCGTCATGTGTTCTCATCTCCATGCAGAGCGTCTTCATTTCTGTTTCCTTGGACGACCTACGGGCTTGCTTTTGCGCTGCACACCACAGAGCGGATAGAGATTCCTGGTTGCCAGGGATTCGTTGAAGGCTTCATAGGGCATACCGGGCTGCGCTCGGGCTGCGTGGTAAAGCTCTTCTGCCTTTGCGCGCAGGCGCATCTGCTCCTCTGCCGTGATGATGCCGCGTGCTTTGTCCTTGTCAATGCGCTGATAGCATCGAGAAAGTGCCTGCGTCAATGGACTGTCCGCCGCCGTTTCTTTGATGCCGCGCGTCCGGTAACCGAGCTGCGCACAGGAATAGCGCGGATTATCCGGATTCGGAGAATCGCAGTATTTTGTATGATAGCCCTTTTGCAGCAGAAAGAGCCTGCCGCACAGTTCGCACCTCCGAATCAGATGTCCAGTTTCCAGTCCTTTATAAAAATCCAGCTTCAGAAGTGTTTGTAAATGCTCTGTTTCGTAATACTCAAAAATCCTGAACTGCCCGGAAGCCGGCGCCGTTTCCCGCGGCACGAGATGGATTCTGACATCATCAAAGAGCGTATAATTTCCGGTGCCTTCTATCGGATTGGCGATCCATTTGTGTCGGAATTCCGGAAAGAGAAACCCATTTAGAGCCGCGATATATTGGTTCGATGACAGATGTTCAAGCCCGGAAAGCGACTCCCGAATAAACGCGCGCAGCGTCGGACAGACGGAAGCGACATCTTTAAGCACCTGCGCATAATTCATACAATATGCTTTATACATCTGCCACTTCAAATCCAGCGGCACAGGCGCGATCAGCAGCGCCGGCGTTTTCGCCTCCGGCTTTGGCGGAATGGGCGGATACAAGTTCAGATACCATTCCCGCTGCGCCTCACTCAATTCCTCCGGATTTTTGATTCTGCCGTATTTCTTCGGATTTTCCAAGTAGTCTTCATATGCACAGATCTGACGTAAAATCTCATGGTCGTGCGTATTCATTTCAAGTGGATCGCCCTCTGCAACCGGCATTTCTGTGAGCTGCTTTGCCTCTGCCAGAATGTATGCGTCCGTCTGAATCAGACGAAAAATATGATGATGACAGAGCGCTTCATTCAGCCGGAGCATCTGCGCATTGACCCGATGCCAGTCGGTCAGCTTGTGTGTTTTTTCATAACGCGCCATACCTTCCATTGCAGATTGCAAGCGGCCGTCAAACGCTTGATATTCCTCCGGCGTGATATTCAAAACCTCTGTTGTCAGCGTTCCCAGCGGAAATTCTTCTCCGTAAATACCGAGCGTTTTCCCTCCGATATAAAACGTAATGGACTGAAACATACGCTTCTCCTTTGGAAACCTGTCCACAAATGATTTTTATTTGTCTGCTATTACTCTAAGTGTATCAGAAAAATCTCCATACTACAAGTAGAAAGGTGCGTGCCGCGAAAAACGTGGTACGCACCTTTACTTTTTGATTCGGAGGAGATTTTTTGACAGGAAACACACCATTAAAACTGATTTCCATGAGCGAAATCAACGCGGAGGAGGTGCAATGGCTCTGGTATCCGTACACCCCACTTGGCAAGCTGACGATCCTTCAAGGCGACCCCGGCGAGGGCAAAACGGGCTTCATTCTGGCTGTCATTGCAGCGCTGACGCGCGGCGAGCCGCTGCCGGAGTGTGCGCAGGCGGCGAAGCCCATGAACGTGATCTACCAGACAGCCGAGGACGGTCTGGCGGATACCATCAAGCCAAGGTTAGAGAGCGCAGGCGCAGACTGCACACGCGTGCTGGTCATCGACGAGAGTAAACGCGAGCTGACGCTCTGCGACGCAAGGCTGGAAGAAGCGATCCGCAGGACAGCGGCAAAGCTGATCGTACTCGACCCGCTGCAGGCGTACCTCGGAAGCGATGTGGATATGCACCGCGCAAACGAGGTGCGTCCGGTACTCAAACGGCTTTCCCTGATGGCGGAGCGCACACAATGCGCCGTCATTCTGATCGGACACATGAACAAGGCGCAGGGCTTGAAATCCGGCTATCGCGGTCTCGGCTCTATCGACTTCCGCGCTTCAGCCAGAAGCGTTTTGATCGTCGGGCGGCTGAAAAGCGGCGATACGCTCCGCATTGTCGCGCAGGACAAGAACAGCCTTGCACCGGAGGGCGCAGCCATTGCATTTGAACTTCATCCGGAGCATGGCTTTCAGTGGAAGGGCTTCTGCGATGCGACTGTTGACAACATCCTGAACGGCACCGGGCAGGTGCAGACAAAGACCATGCAGATGGAAGACGAGCTGCGCAGGTTTCTGACGCAGCCGAGACCAGCCGAGGAAGTCCTTGCGCTTGCAAAGCAGCTCGGCATTTCAGAGCGGACGCTGAAAATTGCAAAGCGAAATCTCGGCATTCTTTCGGAGCGCCGCGCCGACCAATGGCTCTGGCGTTTGCCGGAGCAAGAGGGTAAGGGGGTAACGCCTTGAACGGTTTGCATCCTTGCACCCTTCCGCAGCAGGCACCGTTCGCCGCCGTGAGGCGCGTGTCGCCGCTGTGTGCGGTTTT
>OHRU01000815.1_pt1 | contig 11582 bp, 8 predicted proteins | sample 1578491 | NCBI WGS metagenome assembly OHRU01 (sample SAMEA3879565, study PRJEB24766) | human gut metagenome | biome: human-associated habitat; feature: feces | place: USA | collected 1985/1987 | reverse complement strand
TAATAGGTCGATAGCCTACATTTGATTCCCAATAATACACATGGGTTAAGGGCATGTATGATCACCTCAATCCTGCTATCATTCTTTCGGATCTATAGCTGCGGATACTCTTTCTTTGATAAAGTCCATCATGTCTCCAGCGTTACAATCCATTACCTCCGCAATACGCAGTAAAACAGATAGGTTTACTTCCTGATTTTTACCTAACTTTGTGAAGGTAGCAGAAGAAAGCCCTGCTTTCTTTCTCAACTCAGCACGGGTTATTTCTTTCTCGGCACATAGTATCCACAGCTTTTTATAGCTAACTTTCGTGTGTATCCCCCCACAGAAATGTGTTACTTACATTATAATCTTTTTTTCGACGTTCTCAAGAACGATTTTGCAATTGCAACAGAAGCGCAAGATATTGCTTGAGTTTTTTTGTGAAAACGGACAAGGCATATCTGCGGTAGTGAATCCCGTAACAATCTCGCTAAATGTCACCCCAAAAAGCTCGTGGAAGGCATATCTATCGAGTCTTCCCACGCATGATGTGCACAATCTGCAACTGGTTTATAGCATATCGGATAAACAAGTTGCGATTCAATAAGTAAAAGGCAGCCGCCGGTTGGTTTTAACCAGAGGCTGCCTGAGTTCCTGTCGCACTGTTATGGTGCAAGGTTTCGCAGATATTCTTCCACGTTCTGATACTGAATGCCGTCTATCACTTGGCTTTCCCCACGGTAGAGGACGAACTTTCCGGTGATCGGGCCGTAGCGGTGCTCGGTCTGGGCGCATTTTTGCTCGTCGATCAGATGGCGATACTGCTGCGGAGCGGCTTCCTCGCTGTGCTTGATCTCGAAAATCCGGCAGGAGCCTGCCTCCGGGTCAAACACCACCATGTCAAATTCGCCCACAGGGAATTGCAGGACAAACACCTGCTTCTTGGGGTTTGCCAGCTTGGTTTCCAGCAGGACGATGTCCTCCAACATCCGCCCCTTGATCTCGGTCAGGATGCGCTGCTGCACGGCGGTGCGCTCCGCAAGAGACAGCGCGCTGAATGTTTCATCCAGCAGCAGACTGCGGATCAGTGCGTCCGCCTGCGCATAGCGGAGTCCCGGCTGTGCGATCACCGTGCGGCTGGACTTCGTGCTGACATCCGGCAGGTGCAGCACATCGATCTCCCGCGTTAAGTCCAGCAAGTCCAGATACTCCTTGATCTCTGCCGCATGAACATCGTCCAGTTTTACGGTCTGCTCCGCCTTGTTGCGGATCTCCAGCAGCTTCCGCAGGCTGTCGGTGACAAGCGCAAGGTCGATGCGGTCGAGGATGTCCGTCGGGTTCTTCCGATCCCGGCGCAGGTTGCTGGCGGAAATGCCAAGGTCGTGGGACTTCCAATCCTGCGACAGCACCTCCAGCGTGAAGCGGTGGTTGATGTCCTCCACGACCCGGTTGATGGCGCTGGTCAGCTCGCCCTTCTCGTATAAATCCCGCAGATGGCGGAAGTGCCCCTCGTACTGATAGCAGCGCAGGGAGTGCTGGATGTTGCGGGCGATGGCGGTGTCCACATATTCGTCGGTGCTTTCCTTGCTGGCAAAGGTGGAGGTCTCGTTGTAGTGGACGCCGCCGAGACTCATGGTGCCGCCGTAGCGGATATACTCGTCGATGCCGCGAACGCCAAGGACAGATTCAAACTCGCGGTAAGGGATGAATGTGGTGTGCAGCAGGATGCAGCGGTCATAGAGCTGCTCGTCCTCGGTAAAGAGAAAGCCCAGCGAATCCGTGCCGGAGAGCACGATCTTCATACCGCAGGCCGCAAACACGTCAGAAAACAGCGCTGCGCCCTCGATGAAATCCTCCATCAGCGTCACTTCGTCGAGGAACACATAGCGAAAGCCCTGCGCTTCCAATGCCTTGAGGTCGCGGTTCACGTCTGCCAGCGTGTCTTTTGCGGTGATCTGAATGAACGCTGCCTTGGCAAGCTCCGTGTCGCTCATCTCCGCGAAAATCTGGCGGATCATAGTGGTTTTCCCCGTCCGGCGCAGGCCGTAGAGGATGAACACCTTGTCCTGCGGCTTTCCGTAGACAAAGTCGTGCAGCTGCCGGAAACACTTGCGCCTGCGATAGCCGCGAACAGACGCCGCAAAGGAACGCAGCGCCTCGCCGGTGCGGACATTGGTGGTAAACGCGGAAAGGTTCGCAGATTTCGCCTTGGGCAGCTGCTTTTTCAGCGCCTTCAGCTCCTGCTCCAGTTCCTTCCGCCGCTCGATCTGCGCACGGAAATTCTCCAATTCGTCAGCAGGAATATACTTCTCCCGCCGCTTTTTGTTCTCCGTCCAACGGTGGTAGAAATACTCCTTACCGTTAACGGTTTTCTTCGTGATAGAGCCAGCGGGCAGAGCAGATATCTGCTGCTCCAACTCTGTCACCCGTGCCTGCATATCGGATAATTCCATAGCGCACCTCCTGTGAGATACTATTCTATGCAGAATTATACCCCATTATACCCTCGAAATCAAGGGTATAATGGGGTATATAAACAAGAGAAAGCATCGAAAGGTCTTCTAGATAACTTGTTCATTTCGAAAACTGTTTTCGCAAGGATCTCAAGAGTGTTGATAGCGCTGATGCATACTCGTCACCATTAAATCGGAGATACTTTATTTGAGAAATCAATGCTGGAGGTGCAGAATCATCAATAATGATCGGATATATTACGCAGGATTTATCATGAAGCGCTTTTCCGTAAAAGGCACCCCACTCATCTGTACAACACACTGATTTCAGGTAGTCCTTAGAGATTATCATGATAAGAGCTTTACTTTCGCATAATCCTGTGCTGATTTTTTCGAAAATTCTCTCGCCGATGTTTATTGACCAATCATCTAAAAACACAGAAAAACCTGCATCCATTAAATCTGTAGCAATGGCCCTAGAAAAAGCCAAATCAACAGAAGAATGGGATATAAAGACTTCGGTTTTATTTTGATCCTGGAATTTTTGCATAGAGCGAAGATGTCTCGCAGTCAGCATGTCAGAGCAAAAAACTCTCTCGTGTAACAACATGATTTCTTCTTCGGCCGGCAGATGCTCCAAGCTACAGTTTTTATACAGTTCGTGATCAATATCAGATAATCTCTCTGCAAGGCATGCTGTCGGTATAACAGATGTTGCTGCTGATTGGCTGACTTTATAATAATCGCTACAATAAATCGGCACATTGGGATAGATGATTAGTTTACCATCCATATCGGTATCATCATAATATCCTATTTCCCCCTTATATGGGCCTTTTCTAATGAGTATGGGTCCATAGTTTGTTATTTTCTCCATGTCATTCTCTCTCGTATATTTTGAATGTTAACGGCTATTTTCTTTTAACCTTCTAACATCGCATTTACTTCCATAGCTTTTTCTGATAGGCTCTGGCAATTCCGCAAAAGGCCTAAATAGAACATTTTTACATCTAAATCGCTAATGATGTATCGTACCTGGCTGTTGCTTAGCGCAATTTCAAATATTGCTTCACGTTCTTCTTGCGTCCACGTGTCAATACGCCGCATTTTCTCTACTGTTGCATGTGTACTAGCAAAGCTACGGCTACTTTCCAATTCTATCAACAGTTCAATCTTTTCTTTTTGATCATCGCTGTTCTGCCTATCAACTCTAATCTGCTCATTTTTACAGTCAAAAAACTTAGATTCCAATGCTTCATTCTTAGCTGTTCGATCAATAATTGCTTTAATAAGCTCATCCAATTCTGCTCCATCTGAATAATCGGCCATTGCGTAGTAACGAATGCGATTATCTCGCATCATTTTATATACCTTGGCCTTATCATGAGTCACTGCACTATAGACGCCAATTGAATGTCCCCCGTAGGTATTAACCAGTTTCATGCACGGGATATCCGTATCGCTATCACCGATATACACCATATTGCGAAAGGGAACGCGTATTTCGTCTGGAGCGAATGAATCGTTTACACCCGGATCGTTGATATCCAAAACGCCTTTTTCGATGCGAAACAAGAATTGAGTCTTATTTGTATAGTTAACAACTTGTGCCGGCCATTCTGCTACCCCATCCGAATCATAATAAAAGGAACTCGCATATATTCTTTTGAATGCACCATTTTTCGCAACAGATGTCCCTTCAATCATTTCCTTCAGACCTGACGAGATAATATAGTGCTCAACAATAACACCGTGTTCCGCTCCATATGTACGGATGCGTTCAAACCAATCCTCAACACCGGGAAATAGGCTAACCTTTGCTCCATAGTTTTCAAGGTTTTCACGCGTGAACACGAGTTTTCCAGCCGCTTTCTTTTTCATCAAAAGCATATAAGCCAGATTCTGATCCATATCATTTTGGCTCGCCAGTCCATTTGATTCTGTCCAAAATTCTCCCACATCATATCCAACAGATTGGATATACCCCTGTGCCTGCATATCGTCTGGCGACAATGTTTTATCAAAATCGTAGCATATTGCAAGCACAGGCTTATCTTCCTTACGCTCTCTTGTGTACTGATTCGATGACATAGTGTACTCCTTTCTATCCACTGTAGATTGATTTTTATATTGCGACTTTTCCGATATAGAAGACGCGAAATCTTATCCCACTACCAACTTATTTGTCTTCTTCAAGAACTTCGCCGGGATCGGGCGGTCCAGCTGCCAGGTGATATTCATCGGCCTGCTGCCTGTGTGCTTCACGTAGTTCGCCGTGCCCAGATAGGTGTACGCTTCCGCACCGCCGGTCATACGGTCCGACTTAAACTCACGGACAAACAGCAGCACCTTGCTGCCGCGTTCCTTGTGGTGGATATAGCGCTGACCGGTGGGCGAATTCTCCGCCGTGGTGCTCTGGCTCTGCCAATGGAACAAGCTCTCATTGATGGAATAATCGTTGTACATGGTGGTTGGCGAATAGTCCTTGTCCGCCTTGTTCAGCGTCACAAAGAACACGTCGATGTTTTTCTCCGGCAGCCACTTCACGCCCTCACGAACGGTGGACGGCTTCATAAAGTCCAGCGCCACCAAGAGCTGGTCGCGGGTATAGGTGCAGTGCAGATCCAGAGGACAGTCAAAGCCCAGCTCCACCGGCTCGTCGATAAAGTCGATCTGCTCGAAGCGATAGCGCAGCAGCTCCAGGAGCTCACAGAGCAGAACTGTGCTGTCAGACAGGGCATAGAGGTTACTAAGCACCTCTTCGTCGTCCCAGTCCTCCACCACCTTGCCCCAGACGGTGACATAAAACATCTGCATCATCCGCTTTTCCGCATCCGGAAGCGCTGTAAAATCAAGGTTGTCCAAACGCGGAAGGACGTCCAACAGGAACGAAATCCAGCGGCGGGAGTCGATCACGGCGAGCTTTGCAAACGCTTTGGTCAGGATGTCCTCCAGCGGCTCCGAAAAGTCCTCGATGGCATCCGCTCTGGCACAAATGCGAGAGAAGGAGGAAAACTTGTAGATCGCCCGTGGGTCAAGATGGTAGTAATCCAAGAAGTTTTTGAGCGTCAGCTCCAGCCCGCTGTCCTCCGCAAAGGAGGCCGCGCGAGCCACCAACCCAGCCGTATTGCCATAGGACGCGCGGATATTCTCCAAAATGTATTTGGCTGCCTTCTTCTCCAGCTGGATATAGCAGCCCTTGGGAACGGACACAAAGCCGTCCTTGATCTCCCGGCTCACGCTGCGGGTGGTATTCGACAGCAGCGCCGCAAACTTATCTTCAAAATTGTATTTTCGATTTGCCTGACCGATGAAGTCCAGCACGGTCAGGCATTCCTTGTCCTCGGCCAGACGCAGACCACGTCCCAGCTGCTGCAAGAAGATTGTCAGGGATTCGGTGGGACGCAGGAAAAGAACCGTATTGACTTCCGGAATATCCACGCCCTCGTTGTAGATGTCCACGACGAAGATGAACCGCACCTCGCCGGACACCAAGCGCCGCTTGGCCGCCGCTCTTTCCTCGTCCGAAGATTGCCCGGTGAGGCACATGGACGGGATGTTGTGGTCGTTAAAATAGCGGCACATAAATTCCGCGTGATCTACCGTCACACAGAAGCCGAGGCCCTTCACCTCGTCAATGTCCGTCACATATTTCAGCAGTGCCGTCACCACATGGTCGGCGCGGCGGTCGGCAACCGCCCCGCTGAACGTGTAGATGTGCTCCAGCTCGCTCTTTTGGTAGCCACCGGCAGACCATTTGAGCGCATCCAGATCCACCGTATCGGTAACGCCAAAATATTGGAACGGGCACAGGAGCTTTCGATCAATGGCTTCCGGTAGACGGATCTCCGCTGCAATGCGATTATGGAAGTAGGGCAGGATACTCTTGCCGTCCATACGCTCCGGAGTAGCGGTCAAGCCCAGCAGGATGCGCGGCTGGTAGTAGGACAAGAGCTTCTGATAAGTCGGCGCGGCGGCATGGTGGAATTCGTCCACGATGATGTAATCGTAAAAATCGGGACTCGTCTTTTCCGTGAAGCTCTGTGAGTTGAAAGTCTGAATGGACAGAAACAGGTTGTCGATGCTCTCCGGCTTATAGTTGCCCACAAACAGCTCACCAAAGTTTGCGTCCTTGAGCACGGCGCGGAAGGTGTACAAGCTCTGCTTGAGGATTTCCTCCCGGTGCGCCACAAAGAGCAGGCGGCAGGGTCGATCCGGATTCTGCTTGCGGAAGCGCTTGTAGTCCAGCGCAGAGATGACCGTCTTGCCGGTACCGGTGGCAGCCACCACCAGATTGCGCGTATAGCCACGAACAGTGCGCTCTGCCTCCAGCTTGTCCAAAATCTCCTGCTGGTAGGAATAGGGGTTGATGTCCATGGTGTAGACGTCAGCATTGTTGGTGTCGAAATATTTTTCCGCTTTCAGCGCCCGTGCCAAGCGCTCTTTCTGATCCTCTGCGTAGTATTCAAATTCGCGGTCATTCCAGTAATACTCAAAGGTAGCGGCGATCTTGTCAATGGTTTCGGGCAGGTCACGCCGCGTTACTTTTGTGTTCCATTCAAGGCCGCTGGTCAATGCGGCATTGGACAGATTGGACGAGCCCACATAAGCCGTCGTGAAGCCGGTTTCGCGGTAAAAGATATATGCCTTGGCGTGGAGCCGGGTCGTCTTGGTGTTGTAGCTGACCTTGATGTGCGTATTGGGCAGCTTTTGCAGTTCCTCAATGGCTTTCACATCGGTAGCGCCCATGTAGGAGGTGGTGATAATGCGGAGCTCGCCGCCGCTGTGCGTAAACTCCCGCAGCTCGTCCATGATAAGCCGCAGGCCGCTCCATTTGATGAAGGACACCAGCATGTCAATTCTGTCAGCAGAGACAATCTCTTTTTTGAGCTCCGTAAACATCTGCGGCTCATGCACAGCCCCGGTGAAAAGTGAGCTTTGTGCGATGGAGGTTTCCGGGCGCTCTATGTCCGCCGCCGTTTTTCCCACTGCTAACCGTGGGTCGGTCTCTCGTAAAAGCGCAAGAAGCTGCTCTGCCCGCCGGTCAACGCCCAGCGCAGCAAAGTCAGCCTCTTTCGTTGTATTTTGAATGAGATCAACGATCTGGTTGGTCAGCCCGATCTGGGCAGAAATATCCCCGCCGTTGTCCAGCACGTTATCCAAGCCCTTTTGAACCACATCTGCCAGATACTGCGCCAGCACCTTGGAGGCTTCCGCCTTGTCAATGGGCGCAACAGACTTGCGAGCCTCCGGAATCTCCGCAAGCTCGCCCGTCAGAGCGTTATTGATGACTTGTTCGTATAGACCGGGATGTAACATAGTAAAATCCTCAATTTCTTCGATCGTTAGGAATTCTCAAATTTAGTTTTCATCAAATGCTCGGTCGATTAGAGGCTTTGCCTTCTCGAAATCCGCACCACTTTGCAAATAGAGCTCAACCGCACCGCAGCCCCAGTGACCGATGTTTGTAACATCTCTCGAAAAGCCTTCTTCAAATGATACAGTAGACACATCAAGCGGCAAATTCAGAATTAGCTTTTTCTTTTGCGCGACTACTGTGACCACATTTCTGATTTTCTTAAATGCCGCATATAGCTTTAGATGACTTTCGCTAATATCATCACCAAGGCTAAGAATATAGTTGGAAAGGTTTTCGTACAACACTCTAATGTTCTCGTCAGCATTTCTGATCTGCTCATCGAACGTTTTATCAGTAGCTTTTGTTTTGCTGACGGGTTCATTATCAGGAATAGCGGAGACAACATTCTCATTGACTTGCTCGAACATAAGCAGGTCCTCTCCGAATTTCTTATATCGGATCAAGCTAATATTGCGGTTCATCTGTTTGATTGCAGACTCATCATATTTTGTGAAGTCACCCGCGACACATACAACTCGCGGCATACTCCAATCAATGTTATTAGCCGCTTTTAAACCCAGCTTTTCAATTACAAGCACCTTGAAACTATCTTTATGATCCAAAAGCCAGTTCAAATAGAATAGGCCTTGGTTAATCACATTCTCCTTCACAGACCGCTTGTATTCAAAGATGACAGGGCAATGGTTTTCGTCAATGCCAATGCTGTCCATGCGTCCACCATCCGTTGTGCGATACTCAGAGGCAAGAAATGTTACCCCGAAGAAGATATTCATATTATTTTCAATCACTGTCTGAAGTTCTTTCTCAAGTGTGACAGTGCCGCTTTGATATTCTTTTACTGCGCCCTTTATGTTAAAAAGTTTTGTGTCAGCCATCGTATTCTCCATCCCTTTCGTCATTGGTAAATTCCATCACATCTCCGATATTGACATCTAACACAATGCAGATTCTATTGAGCACGGACAGCGTGACTTCCTCATCCCGCCGCAGCCGGGTCATGGTGTTCGGCGCGATGCCTGCCGCTTTGCGCAGATCAGCTTTGCTCATCTTCTTATCGACGAGCAGCTTCCATAGCTTGTTATACGAAATAGCCATTTCCGTTCGACCTCCGGCTACAAATATTGATTTTATTATACAACTTTTTCGCTCATAAAGCAAGAAAGTTTCGCACCTCAATGCGAACCTCTCTTGCTTTATGAGCGCCATCTAATTCTCGTTTTCTGTATCCACATTCTGTGTTTTGCTCATTGATATTTGATTCGAATTTTTACTGACGTTTCCCGATTAAAGTAAACATCATAAGGGGCTTGGGATTATCCCAAAAATGCCGTGTGTCCGGACAGCGGCTGTGCTTGCTAATCCTCTAAATCCCAGTTTTCTCCGCCCCAACACCGCTCTTTCTCTCCGCCGAAATCTGTGCTATACTGTAAGAAAATCAGCGGAAGGAGGGCTTTCTTATGGCGCTCAAACGGGTATTTGCCGGGTTTTACAAGCGATACGACGGAAAGCCCATCTTCGTTGTCCGGGTGCTCAAGGACATCGACACCGGCGAGTCCATCGTGGTCTGCAAGGACGCCAGCTTTTCCAAAGAAGACAACGAGCATTACTACCTCATCCGGTACACCTCCTTCTGCGAGCAGGTCGAAGTCGATGGTGTGCTGCGGGATAAATACGTCCGCCAGACACGGCGTGAAATCGACGAAGGTACCGTCCGCGAAGTGTATGAGGACGGCTTTCCGGAGCCCAAGAGCAAGCCCTTCACTTATGTTGATGACGAGTACGCGGAGCGCGCCATCCGTTGCAGCAGAACCTACTATGAATACGCCAAGGACATCTGTGAAAACTACCGGATGGATCTGCGGCGATACAAGCTCATCCGGGAGCGGAAGCAGTACATCGGCATACCGGTCCATTCGCAATCTGACGAAATATTGAAATACAAACCAAGATACAAAATGAAGCGGCGTTTCGCTCTCTCGTGAAAAGAGGGTTGAAACGCCGCTTTTTTCTTTTCTTAAATTTGAAACCTGAGACGAAGGAGGTCACAAAAATGTCTGTATTCCGTGTTGAAAAGACCAAAGGTTACACGGTCATGTCCAACCACCATCTCCGCAACCATGCGCTGTCCCTCAAGGCCAAGGGGCTGCTCTCGCAGATGCTGTCGCTGCCGGACGATTGGGATTACACGCTGCAGGGGCTTGCACAGATCAACAAAGAGAGCATCGACGCCATCCGCGAAGCTGTGCGCGAGCTGGAACGTGCCGGTTACATCAAGCGCAGCCGCGAACGCGATGAGCGCGGCTGCCTGAGCGGAACCGTCTACACGATCTACGAGCAGCCGCACGCGGAGCCAACGCCGGAAGAACCTACGCAGGAAAAGCCTGCGTTGGATAACCCAACATTGGAAAAGCCTATGTTGGATAAACCTACGTTGGAAAATCCAACGCAATTAAATACTGAGAGTACTAAGAAAAGAAAAAGACAAAGTAAAGACTCATCAATTACCGATTCGATTCCTTTCCCTTCCGGTTTTCCGGAAAGTCCTACGCAGAAGCGAACGGAGACGAAGGGGACGTTTGAAAGCTATCGGGAATTGATTCTGGAGAACATCGACTACGACGTTCTGGCAAGCGATCCTCACGTTGACCAAGAGCAGCTTGACGAGATCGTCGATCTGGTGCAGGAGACGGTTTGCAGCACCCGCAGCCAAATCCGCGTTGCAGGCAACGATTATCCAGCCGAGGTCGTGCGGTCAAAGCTGCTGAAGCTGAACAGCGAGCATATCCGTTTCGTCATGGACTGCCTGAAGCAGAACACAACACGGATTCGGAATATCCGGCAATATCTGCTGGCAACGCTGTTCAATGCGCCAAGCACAATGAACAGCTATTACACCGCTCTAGTCGCGCATGATATGGCAGCGGCATAATCGTTGAAAACGCAAATCGGGCTGCCCTGCCCCCAAAAAACCAATGTTAAAAGAAAAACCCACAAATAGGAAGGAGATCTCTATGTGAAAGATCAAATTCATATCCATCCTGCTGGTACTGTCAACGCTGCTGACGGTACCGGCTTTTGCTTTTTCCACAGGCTTTACGGACGTGTCCGAGAAAGCCACCTATGCGGAATCTGTTTCTTATCTTGCTGACGCTGGCATTCTAAGAGGTACGGCATCCGGCAGATTCGCACCGAACGAGAAGATCACGGTCAGCCAGTGGGCGACGATGCTCTGCCGCGCGTTTGACACCGGGCCGGAAGGCGTTTCATGGCAGGAAGTGGGGGCGAATGCTGTCCAGATTGCCATCCGCAGCGGCTGGTTGGAGCCGACAGCAATCAGTGACGCAAATGGTCTTATCTGCCGCGGCGAACTCTATCGGACTGCTTTCGCGGCAGCCGGAATCCCGCTCTACGATGCGACGCTTTACGGCCTTGACTGGCTTTCTCCCAGTGAAAACGCCCTGCGCGTCGGCAAGAAGCTTGGGCTTTGTGCTGAGAACAAGACCGCAGCGGAGCTCGTTACACGCGCCGAAGCCGCACAGCTTCTTCATGCCGTTCTGACACAGACGCTGACCGTTGTACCGCCCGATACGCCGATCACGGTCGAAAACCTGACGCAGTGGAATGTGAACGCATTCCTGCTGGAACTCCGCAAAGTTCCACAGCCGATCCTTGACGCTTTTAACGAAAACGGCTGGGCGTTCGTAATCGGCACGGAGTACCTCACAGCTCTCAGCCGCAAGCTCGGCGTGAATTGCATCGGCGCGGCG